>Ga0210377_10000047_pt1 | contig 111468 bp, 94 predicted proteins | sample PLM4_65_b1redo_FD_155480 | JGI IMG/M metagenome (GOLD analysis project Ga0210377, IMG submission 155480) | Groundwater sediment microbial communities from an aquifer in East River, Colorado, USA - PLM4_65_b1 redo | ecosystem: Environmental > Terrestrial > Soil > Riparian zone | place: USA... | reverse complement strand
TCTGTCAAAATCGGGCCTCATTGAGCCTATAATGGATGTCCGAAGCCGAGGGAGCGCCAACCCATGGCAATCTCACTTCGATCCAGCCTGTGAATTCGAGAAAAAATGCTTACAACGCAAATGGCTCTACATCGAGTCGGCGTTGACAACATCCTGAACCGACTCTATACTCGAATGCCGAGAAGACAGGAGAGCTTCATGAACAAAGTGCTTATTATCGTCGGTGATGCTACTGAGACCGTTGATACGCTTTATCCTTACTATCGTTTGCAGGAAGATGGTTTTGAGTCTATCGCGAAGCAATGCCAAGTTTATCCATAAGGGACATTAACCATGAACCGAATGTACCAGATCGTGGCGAGGCGAACGTTCTTGAAAAGCGGCTTAGCGGCCGTCATGGCCCCGCACTTTGTTCCTTCTTTGTGCCTCGCCGGACAATCGACAAACAAACCGCCGGCCACCAGGCCCAATATCGTCTTCATTCTGGCGGACGATCTGGGCTGGAAGGACGTGGGCTATCACGGCGGCAGCATCCCAACGCCTAACATCGACAAGCTGGCTGCCGAAGGAACGCGGCTCGAACAATTCTACGTTCAGCCGTTATGCTCGCCGACCCGCGCAAGCCTGATGACGGGCCGCTATCCGATGCGTTACGGATTGCAGGTTGGCGTCATCCGGCCCTGGGCCCGATACGGGCTGCCGCTGGAAGAACGCACGTTAGCCCAGGCGCTCAAAGAGGCCGGCTACACGACGGCCATCTGCGGCAAATGGCATCTGGGGCACGTGAATTCAACGTACCTGCCGACCTCTCGCGGCTTCGACCACCAGTACGGGCATTACAACGGCGCCCTGGATTACTTCACCCACGTTCGCGACGGCGGCTTGGACTGGCATCGCAACGACCAGCCCGCACGCGAAGAAGGCTACACGACCGACCTGCTTGCCGCCGAATCGGTCCGGCTGATTGAGCAGCACGACCTCTCGCGTCCTCTGTTCCTTTACGTCCCTTTCAACGCCGTGCACGCCCCCCTCCAGGCGCCCGAATCGTACATCGGCAAGTACAAACATATCGAGCCCAAGAACAAGCGCATTTACGCTGCGATGCTTGCGTGTATGGACGATGCCATAGGACGAATCGTCTCGGCGATTAACAAGCGCGGCATGAAAAATAATACGCTGATCTTCTTCTGCTCCGACAACGGCGGCACCGGCGTCGGCGATAACGGGCCTTTGCGAGGTCAGAAGGCACAACTTTACGAGGGAGGCGTACGCGTGCCGGCTATTGCCGCCTGGCCCGGCGTGCTCAAGGCCGGCGCCGTGGTCAACGAGCCGCTCCATATCGTGGACATGTATCCGACTCTGCTGAAGCTTGCCGGCGCCAGGCTCGAACAACCACTGCCGCTCGACGGCAAAGACGCCTGGCCCACCATCGCCCAGGGCAAGCCCTCGCCGCATGAAGAGATCCTGCTGAACGTCACGCCCGCCAACGGGGCCATCCGCTGTGGGAAATGGAAATTAGTGTGGAACGGCGGCATCGGAGCCAACAACGCAGGCGAGAAAGCCCAGCAGAACACTCTTGAGCTTTTCAATCTCGCCGAAGACCCGTATGAGAAGAACGACCTGAGCGGGAAAAATCCGCAGAAGTTTGAGGAGCTCAAGCGCCGCTTGGAATTCTACGCCGGCCGGGCGGCTAAGCCAAACGTCTCGCCGAATAACATGCCCGACGATTTCGCAGCCCCCAAGGTCTGGGGTCTCCCAGACTAAATGTGGTTAATGTACAAGACGGACTTTATGTCATTGCCGCATTAAGAAGGTCTGGAGTCTGGAGTCCGGGGTCTTGAGTATTAATTGATGCGAACCTGGACGTCGAGGTACTGGACGCCCCATTCCAAGGCCGCCTGGTGGGTGTGGAAGAACGCATCCAGCTTATCTCCCCGGATCGCCCCGCCTCTATCTAAGACTTTCACGGGTTGGCTGTTGCTGTAGCCGGGGATGACCATTTCGGTGCCGAAGGCGTACCTTCTATCGGCGGCCACGAATGTATCGCCGCGTTGTATCTTGTGTCCGTTGGCGGTAATGCCGGCGGCATCTTCGCCGCAGCACTTGGGGCAAGGGCAATAGGCAGTGACACGCATTCTGATGGTCTGCCACTGGCCTGTCCCTGCGTCTGCCGATGCGAGTCGGGACGGCGAGCCGGCCTTTGTATATGCTACGCCGGCAATGAGACTCAAGACAACAGCGGCAAATACCAGTTTCAGAGCAATACGGTCTGAGCTTTTCCCCCGTCGCTTTTCCAATGAATCCCCCCCCCTCACTATTCGCCCTTCGTCCCTCGTCCGTCGTCCCTCGGTGCTTGTTCCCCCATCCCTGAATTGTTGAGATAATTGTACCTGAAATCCCGCTCTAATTCAACCCCATAGCACCCAAACCGCGCTTATCGGACGCATGAAAGCTGTTTCGCGGAAGGTTGGAGGGCTTTTATAGGCCGGAAGTGAAAAGTTTTTTCCTTACATCGGGCCCGTGAAAAGAATTGTGGGGTGGGGCTCGCCCTACTGGTCTGCTGTAACCCATTTAACAAACACGTGTTGCGCCTGGCGATGAAAATTTTTAACTTTTTTTCAAAAAAATCGCAAAAAAGTCATCCACATTTACCCCGTCTCAATCGCCTTCAATAAGGATGGTTGTAGTGCGCCGTCAGTGCAGAACAAGCCCGGTTTGAGGCTTGATCTCTTTGAAAGAGCACGACCGATGACGGGTCGAAGGTCAAGAATAGCGTTCATCGAAAGCACCAAGCTGATGCAAAAGGCGGGCGTTGGTGATTCTGAGGCGTTTGTGTGCCTTTATGACAGGTTTGCCCCGACCCTGATGCATTTGTTTGTCAGACGGGGCGCAGATCTGACTTTGGCCGAAGATTTGACTCAAAAAGTCTTCGTTTGCCTCTGGGAGCGGCGTAAAAACTTTCGGGCGGAATCCTCTTTCGAGACATACTTGTTTTCCATTGCTAAACACGCTCTGAACAAGGAGATAAGAGAATCTCGTAAGGTGGCAGAAACAGGTTTGAAAGGGCATCCGAAGTTAAACGAGGGTTCCCAAAGGGGGCTGTCTGAGCCGGAACTTGAAATCTACCTTAAGGAATTGGCTGCCGCTGTTCAACGGGCAAAAGCCAAGCTGACTTTGGAGCAGCGGCAGGCATTAGCTGTATCTCAAAGCAGGCGCATCTCCTTCAGTACGGTAGCCCAGAAGCTTGGCTGTTCGCAGGAAGGTCTTAAAAGCCACCTCAAGCGCGCCCGAAGGCGGATGCGAGAGTTGTTGGCGCCCATTCTCGATGATGAAGGCGGGCCTGCCAAGGGGCGGCCAAGGCGTGGAAAAAGCCGAAGGAAGTAAGAATTTCAATGAGATTTCTTCAAAATGACAAAAAAGTCTGCCCCTTTTAGGGCGTTTTTGGTACTAATAATAATAGAAGGATGTAGTTTTTAGCAGCGCCGTTTGACGGGCACCTTCGGGATTAGCGGTTGGGACAAACACACGGCGAGAAAAAGTTCAAGATGAATGAAAGAGTAATTGTGCGCGAACTATAGCCGGTACGCTGGGAAGCGAGACCATGGGCCGTCGCAAAACGAAAATAGTAAATAGTAATTCGTCAATCGTAAATCCAAAGGGCTTCACACTGATTGAGCTGTTGGTGGTCATTTCCATCGTTTTATTATTGATGGCTCTATTACTTCCCTCGCTTCAAAGAGTTCGAAAACAGGCCAGAGCGGTTGTCTGTCAGGCAAATCTGAAGCAGTGGGCGACAACGATTGCTCTTTACACCGAGGATAACGAGGGCTACCTCCCCAAAGGACGTGGCTATGGCTTGTTCTTTCTCCTCGGCTCGGGAGGAAACAGCGATGACCCGAACGCACCTGAGTCTATGCAACCAGTTGATACGAAAGGCATCGCCTGCTGCCCCATGGCCGCCAAGCCTGGGAGGAAGGGGAATTTCGGTTACGTCTTTAGTGAAAAGCGTATGGAGGGATGGAGGGGATCGACATTTGAGGCATGGGAGATGACAAGCATCGGTCGGCCGTTTCGCGGCAGCTATGGAACCAACGGATGGGTGTTTGATTATTATTCTTTTGCTGGATATGGCCGTTTTACCCCCCGCTTAAACGTCTATTCCGTAAAGGACGGCGCTAAAATCCCCCTGCTTCTGGACCATGTAACACCAATGGATTGGTTCTACGAGGAATTAAGTCGCCCACCGAGAGTACCGAACGATAGGGGACAAATGCAATTTTGTATCAATCGGCACAATGAATACACAAACGGTCTGTTTCTGGATTGGTCGGTTAGAAAGGTCGGGCTCAAAGAACTATGGACGCTCAAATGGTACGAAGCGTTCAATACAGCCAATCAGTGGACCAAGGCCGGTGGCGTGCAGCCCGACGACTGGCCCGAATGGATGAGAGGCTTCAAAGACTATTAAGCAATGATTGGCGAGGCAAATCAAAATACGTGAAGAAAACATTACACTCTTTTCATAAGAAAGCTCTTTTTATAGAGCGTATCGATTCCGTTTAGAAATAAAATATAGTGAGACGAGCTTGAAGTTCGTAAGCTCGCTTATCGAATATCATCCGGTCAATGTAAATTGGCCCAAGAGATAACAATGCGGTAAAGCAACCGAAAAAGTTGGCGTGGAATGTCTGCGCGCATCAGTTCGACAAAAAGGGGTGAAACGAGCAGGCCAGGGAAGCTATGCTTGTAGCAGGGAAAGGAGTCTCAACATGCCGGATAAATATCATACCCTTCGAAACGTACTGATAGCAGTTCTTTTACCGTCAGCCTTTGCGGAAAGGGTGGATTCTGCGAGTGTTAATCAGATCGGACAAACCCTTGAGGCCATTCAAAACTGCATGGTCCAATCACCCGCTCCGTGGCCCGAGGAATGGAAGCAGGAGTATTTAGAGACAATTCGCATCGAGATTGAACGGCATCGGGAAGCTTCACATTTCGCTGAACGACTGGAGATTCTGCGTGAGGGATTCACGGGCTGTTGGGAGGGCCTCACGAAGAACAAGGATAGGGCTTTGTTTGAGGTGTATCGCTGCCGAATGCGATGGTACGTCGAGCATTTGATGGGGACGGAATTTCCCTCCGAGGACGAGAGACAGATGCTTCGCAATCAATATACCGATATCTGGAATTATGCAGCGGACTCGCTTCTGGCGCAGTTTCCTTTTCTCGATCCAAATGTAGTCCAGAGTGCCAAGCAAGATGATCTTAACGTATTCTATCGTAAGATTGATGCGCCTTTGATACCTGTTTATCTACGTCCCATGTCTGATGAACAAGTTCAGCAGATCAAGCAGCACTGGAACACACGGCGTTATTCACGTGTGGATGTTTGGCGCAGGCTCGGCGGCGATTCAAAATCACCGTTGGAAAAGAACTCTCTGTCTTCAAACGCACAACGTGACTACGAATTGACGAAGCAGAGCCTGTCACAGTTGCTGGGGCTGGTCTGGATGGTCGTCCCTCGACGTCCGGACTATTACGTAAAGGCGTTGGAAGGTCAGGCCAATGCCGCCAAGCGCCTTGTTCAGTCGAAACGCGAGGCGCAGAATGATCAGCAGCGCCTGGAAAGGGAACGTTCCAGACAAGTACTTCAAACCGAACACATCAGTTTTCTTTTGGTGGCCCTTTTGCAGTCTGCGTCGTGCGCCAACGGATCGCCATCCGCCAGCTCACAAGTGCAAACGTCCGTGAGAGGGCAAAACAAAGGGTCGAAAGGAGGTGGTGCCTATGAGATAGAGAACGCCTTTCAGGAGAGGTAATAAGGATCGTAATTGATTAAGGAACTGAGAAGATTAAGGAGATTTAACCATGAAACTGTGTACATTATGTGCGTGCCTGCTCGCGACGCTCCTTGTCTCGGCTGCGACCTTGGGTACGATCGAAGAGGATGGCACAGGAACCTCATGTGCTTCAAGCGCCACCGCGTCAAAGGGTAATGAACAAGAATATGAGGATGATTACGTTTATTGGGACATATGGACAACAGAAGCTGGCGATTTTGATTGGTATATCGAGGCCGATTCCTATGCGAGTGCTGACCTTTGGACGTATGATGGGTGGTGTTACGTACATGTCATAGGAGATGCCGATGCATGGTGCCCGTCTCAGAATGGCTATTTTCCCCCTGTAGTAGCTGAGCTCATAATAGACCGACAGGGTTCTTATGACGATGATCCGGTTTCTGATAGCGCAGGAGGATCTGGTCACTTCGAAGCCTACGAAGGATGCTCGAGCAGAGTTTACACTGCTGCCGAAGCTCGAATAGCAGAGGGCACTGAGAGTCTTTGCTGGGGCTACGCATGGGGAGGCACCACTATCACACTGTCGGAGAACTGATAGAACTAAAAGCATGTTTTTGAGTTAGCACGGGCATCTCCCTATGTGACGCCTTAGGTGCTGCCTGTGAAAAGTGACAAATTGCAGTGCCAAAATGGCCCTGCGACACATGGGCAAGATGCCCATGTTACGATAAGACAGCCTTCAAAAAGCTTCTAAGAAAAGAAAGGATTTTGTACCATGAAAAATAACATCTTTTATGAATCTCTGATCGTGATACTTCTGGTCTCAGTTGCCACTTTTGGTGAGATCGTCACGCCTGAATCTGATCCAAATACGTATGATCCAAATACGCATGGAACGTCGGCTTCTGCAGCAGCCACAGTGTCGCATGGCAATCCTTCCGACAGTGACGAGGATAGCAAGGAATGGTATGAATATACCACAGAAGATGGTTGGTTTGACTGGAGTATCGAAGGGAGAGTCCAAGTTGGCGGCACAGCTAATGAGGTTGATGGTTGGATCTCGCTGGTTGCCGCAGCAGTCGCCGAAGCAGCGGGGCCGACTTATTCATTTCGCATTTCTAAGTCGGTCACTGTTACCGATGGTACAGACTCGGATGTGGATGATGACTCTGAATCCGGAACTGATGTGTATTTGACCGCTTATTCCGGCGTCAGCTCCTCGTGTGGGGCTGTATGCAATGCTGCTATAGAAGAGGGCAGCTACAGTTACGGATTTTGCACTGCGTTTGCCTCTGGCTGGTGTGAACTTAAACTGCATTAAGAATGATAGCCTATACGTAACTACCAGGTGCTGTAATTGGACGGGTATTTATTCTGCTGTTTTCAGTTGATTCGTCTTTTGAAGGGACAGTGTCCTATGTTCAGAGCCTGTCGCCGTCAATCGGTGATATTGGAAAGGACCAGCAATACTTTTCGGAGTGTATTGCTTTTCCTTAAGGTCTTGAGCAAGGTCACTGTCCTGCTCTTTGTGATTGTAGCGTGCGGCGCAGTGCGAGCCGATGATGCAGACGGGATTGGCCTGCGCCTATTCCACTTCACGTCGCAGTTTTACATGCCGATGGGCCAGGGCCATTTCGACGGACTTATGGCGTCCGACGGCTCTCGGTACAGGATTGCCATCTACTGGATCGAACCTGCCGTGTATCGCGACCATACGTTCTTTTTGGGTTACAGCGACTTCATCTTCAGCGGGAAGCAGGTGCACTACTGGATATACGGAATGTCGCAGCCGGGGACCTTCAACCCCTCTGACAAAGAAAGTGATCCGCTTTTGCCCCGCGACGTTTCGCCAGAATCCGTCGCCCGCTCTGCACTCGCCATTGTGAGCCGCATAAGGTCTGATCCCGAGGAGACGGACACCCCGCTGCAGGTCGGCATGTTTTTCCGTCAAAGCCGGGGTCTGGCGGATTACTCGTACGAAGCACCTTCAAGCGAGCCAAGCAATGACGAGGCATCCGAAAGTCCTGCCTCGGATGTCGAGATTCTCAATGCCCTTCCTTACGGCAGGAAATATTCCAAAGAAACCCGGAGCGACGGTACTCTGGTCTGGCGTGCGCAGAGGGTCCTGGATGGCCCGCACGTGGCCACCGTGACGATCAAGCCTGTTTCACATATTCAAGCGGATAACGCCGAGAGCACCTTTGACCCGAATACATTGGGCCATTGGACGCTCATACCTGAGCCATACCGGGCTTATTGGTCCTTCGATCAGGCGTACTCCAAGCTGAAAGATGAGCCGGACAATGCTGTATCCAACCGCAAGCTTCATGGCGAGATCGAGACTTATCTGGCCAAGAATAAGGTCCCGGACCGTATCGACCTGGCTTTCAATCAACTGCTGTTCAAAACGGCATTGTTGAGCGGCGATATAGATTGTGTCTGGCGTTCTGCGCATGCCGTCGTGGCGGCGCTGTGCCGGGACGGCTCTGTGAAAAGCTATCAAGGTCTCCTTGAGCTGGCCCGAATCGACGTCCAAATCCGGGAACGCTACCCACAGCAAGCTGATCATCTGATCTGTCCGCTCATCGGCTCGATGGTCCGACGCGCCGGTACTGATGCGCCGGGCAGTTTGGAAAAACTCATGCCGGCAATCAACAGCAATAAGTGGTTTGCATTTGGAAAACTGCTGGCTGAAGAAATTCGCGTCCAGGGTTTGTCGGAAGAAGATGACATGGATTCACCTGTCGCCAGACTGGAAGCATCTCGATTAGCCGGAGAACTCCCGCCCTATGACCCTTGCCAGGAAAGCGCAAGCGTGAAGCAATACATGGCCCAACTCGACGCCGAGCCACCCAAAGGCACACTCAGCATGGACGATGTCCGCGAAATTCTGCAAAAAGGACTCGCAAAGCCCTTTGCAGATGCCAACCTGGAGTCAAAGACTGAGCTTGTCGAAGATGTTATTCGCTCGATTCAGTTGATTGCCGGAGAGGGGCCCTTCCGTGGTGACAGGGCTAAGCTTATCGAAGGCGTCAACAAATTTTCCGGCCTTTATCTGGTAGTCTTTCGGTATCAAGAGCCGATAGACACTGTGCTGGCGACCTTTCTGGCCCTATCCTTTTGCGATACCTCGACGGAGGAAGACCACGACATGCTATTTTCACAGATTTGCAGGTTCTGCGCTGAGTTCCAATCTTTGACTAATACAATGTTAGCCGAACGAGGACTTAGCGAGTTAGTTACGCCCGCCGACGTAGAGCGTCTGTTCACCAGATACAAGGATAGATTTCGTCAATATATTGATGATCCCCTTTGGGCGCCTTTCAAGTTTCCTTTAACTGAAAATGAACAAACCAGGCTGAGAAACAGTCTTAAACTGCGCTTCGGCCAACTTAATTCGATTTTCGAGGAGATGTCCCTTAAAGTCAAGTATGGTGGCATTAGTGATGAACTGAAAACCAAGACACGATATGAAATTGCAGGGACCATACAACAGCTTCTGCCGCAGACCTCGTTTCTGCGAAATCCCCCTTATCCCGGCGTCTCGTGCCGATTCCAAGGCGCCGGCTATGGATTTGTAGCGGTGATAGAAGGCCCGCTCTATGTAGAGGGCCAGCGGCCAAGGGAGAAATTCAAGGCCATGAAGTACTTCCACTTAGGCCACAGGCTTGAGCAGATCGTCATACGAGAACGAGATCTCGTAAAAGGGACAAGCCGCCAAAGCGAATCAGAGGATTAGCGAATCAGGCGATAATCCAAGCCGTCGCACTTGAACGCGGCACGTAACTCATTTTCGCGGGTTCATGACGACGGCGGCCACGTCGGTCAGGTTTTCGATGTCACAGGCGGGTTTGACGGTGATGTCCCAGAGCAGCGGGTTCTCGTCGCTGTTTTCACATGCGGCCACGGTTCCTATGATCACCGGCGCACCTAAGAATCCGGGCTTTTTCTGGGCATAGACAAGGGCATCAGTTTCGATCCTGTGCTTGGTTGGAACCAGTGGAACTTTGGCGATTTTGCCGCCGCTGCCCTGACAGATTACGTCGGTATTCAAGCCTTCGATTTTGACCGCCACTTTGGAGGCCGGGTCGGTAATCAGCCGGACGCGGGCCGTGCGGGCATCCACGGCCGAGACGGTTCCCACGACACTCTCGCCCGACAGGACGAATTGGCCCACCGCCAGGCCATCTTCCTGGCCGCGGTCGATGATCAGCTCGCCGTGAGTTGCATCCACGGCAGCGACAATAACATCCGCCAGCACAAAATTGGTGCCCTTCCAGACGGGCCTGTCCCGCAATCCCGAGAGCTTCTCGACCTTGTCGCGTTCCTGCCTCAGCCACTCCGTGACGTTAGCCAGGCGGTTATGGAGCTTGTCGTACCTTTGGCGGCTCACCACCTCCGCCGGCGAGCCCTGCGCCGAAGCCATCAGCCCGGAAGCAGACAATGAAATGTCCCGGCTGACACCCAGAGGCCAGCAAAAAATGCGAACGTAGGCGAACTGGAATTTGTTCGTGAGTTTTTGCGGGGCAAACAGAACCACGAGCCCGGCCAGCAGGAGCGACGTGAATAAGAATCGTTCAGGAGCTCTGGTCTGCCTTCTTGCCATGATCATCATGCGTATTACGACCGGTGCGACACCAACTGATCCCGTCCGTACTCGCTGTTCTCCATCGTGTCCTTCCACAGGTCGAGGTTTTCCAGGTAGATGCTGGTCCCGCGGGCTACGGCGGTCAGGGGATCTTCGACCTGCTGGACTTTCAGACCGGTTGCGTTGGCTAATGCGACATCCATTCCTCGCAGCAGCGAGCCGCCGCCGCAGATGTGTATGCCGTTGTCGATGAGGTCCGCGGCCAATTCCGGCTCGGCCCTTTCCAACGTGGTTGCCACCGCCTCGATGATGGCGGCGACGGGATCGTGGAGGGCATGGCGAATCTCCTCGCTGGTGATAACGATTTTTCTGGGCATTCCCGAGATCGTGTCCCTGCCGGCGACCTCCATGGTCAATTCCTCCTGGAGGGGAACGGCCGAGCCGATTTGTATCTTGACTTTTTCCGCCCTGGCCTCGCCAACAAGCAGGTTGTAGGTCCTCTTGAGGTGACTGATGACCGCATCATCCATTTTATCGCCGCCGACCCGGATGGACTGGCACGCGGCAATATCGGCCAGACTCATGATGGCGACTTCCGTGGTTCCGCCGCCGATATCGACGATCATCGAAGCGGTGGGGTCGGTGATGGGCAGTCCCGCTCCGATTCCGGCTGCCATGGGCTCGACCACCAGATAGACCTTGCGCGCGCCGGCGCGCTCGGCGGTGCTGATCACCGCCTGGCGCTCAACGTCGGTGATTCCGCTGGGCACACCGATCACCACGCGAGGTCTGATGAATCCACTGCCACCATGCGCTTTGCGGATGAAGTAGGAGAGCATCGCTTCGGTCACTTCGAAGTCACTGATTACGCCTTCCTTCAGAGGTCTTATGGCACTGATGGAGCCGGGCGTTTTGCCCAGCATTTCACGTGCGACCAGCCCGACGGCCTGGCCGTCATTGAGGACGATGTTGGTCCCTTTGCGGACCGCTACAACGGAGGGTTCATTAAGAACGATGCCTTTGTCGCGAACACAAACCAGAGTAGAGCAGGTTCCCAGGTCGATGCCCATGTCCATGCTGAAGAAGCCCGACAGAATACCCGGCAGCATTTTCGATTCCCTTCAAAATTTTCACCTGTCCGGCGTCAACAACCTGTTCCTGGCTGACATGGCGCCGAAATCATTGGTAGTTCGACCGGTAAAAATGGGCACTTAACATAGATTTGCGGGTTCGCACACACCGTAAGCAGGCGCGGAAAATCAGCCGTATTATAGGAGCAGGAAATTTTTGGGTCCGATATAAAATTACGAAGTTCAAACGCGCAGGTCTTTGGCCGGCACTTCTGTGGACGTCCGCCTGGGGGAGCCGGTCTCTATCGCCATGTGTCGGGGTAGTGAACGGACTCAGGCCAGATGTTGAATCTTCCGCATAACTCCTCCACGAGCGCCTCGGCCCTTTTTACCTGGAAATCGGTCGGGCGGTCGATCTTACCATCCGTCACCAGGCAGATGAAAACAGTCAGGGCGTCTCCCAGGGCCGGCTGCACGCCCTCGTCGGATTGACGATTCACCGACCACTGTTTCTTCCAGTATTCGGTCGCTTCAATGCCGCCGTCCTGCCCTGATCGCCCGTTGTGAATGACAAAATGACAGTCGGCATTCTCGCCACCGCCAACACCGCTCGACGAGTCAGTTCCCCCGGCACGCACATCAGTGACAGGCTGTTCCTGCCCGCCATACGTCTGGCGGGCGAGCCCGTCGCGACCGGTTTGGCTGCAGAAGATTTCGACCCGCCGCCAGCGCCCTCGATACTGGGCGGCCTCGCAGATGACGGCCTTCTCGACGGGAGCCAGACGGTAGTAGCGTGAAAGACAAAATGCACCGGCTGAGGGAGGATTATAACCCAGAGCGTTTAGAACCAGAGCACCGGTTATTATTGAAACCAGCAGGGCAACAAGAACTTTTGTTTGCCTCGATTGAACTGTCATCATCCACCCTCTTCGTCGGCCAGAGTATTCCGCATTCTCTAATGACCATTGACAAAATGATTCTTCCGCGCCCCACCTGCCTTCGAGAAACATCCTCTCTGTCGGCATTACCCAGGGACCGCTTTACTCTGAGCCGCTCTTTCGAGCATCACCCTCGCCAGAGGTTCTTTATCGCCGCGTTTTTATAGGAACCACTAACTTCGCGCGTCCTATATTGGTGCACAAATGAGCAAAGGCTTCGGCGCTTGTGGCTGGCAGCCCAGGGACTTTCCGTGGAGTTGCCAGTTCTTGACCTTGTTTTGCCACCGGTGATTTTTACATTCGCTTATAGCGTGGTCCGCCGCCCCCTTCGGGAACCGTCCATCGGATGTTGTCGAACGGACACTTTCTCTGGCAGGTCTTGCAGTGCAGGCAGTTGGATGGATTGGCCGGCTTGACCTCGTCGTGAACCGTCTCATAGACGCCCGCCGGGCAGAATGTAATGCAGGGACTGTTGAATGTCGGTGTGCATTTGGTTTTACAGGTCTTGGCGTCCAGGATCGTCAGATGCGAAGGCTGTTCTTCACGGTGCTCGGTGGCCGCCACGGCGGTGAAGGTGTCTTTATCGAAGTGCTGATTGGGCTTGAAGCGGTATCGAGCGGTCGTCATAGCCTGGTAATCTTTTTCCGTCTCAAACCTCGGCAGCAGCCCCCCAAAGACCGACAGCGGCATTCCGCACAACGGTCCGAGCTTTGCAACCGTCTGCCGGAAGTTCTTAGCCGACTTCATCTCCCTGGCAATATTCGACTGGTCGATTAACTCGGTGTATGCGCCGGCCGCTCTTTCAGGATGGTCGAGGGACCGGACAATAGCCTTCGCCGCCTGAATTCCCGAGTCGATGGCGTTATGCAGGCCCTTGATTTTGAGCATGTTGACGAAGCCGGCGCTGTCGCCCAGGATCATGACGTTGCCTTTTCCGATGCTGCCGGTTTGCGGGTCTCTGGGGATGGCATAATATCCACCCTCGGGAATCATCTTCGCACCGGCCTCAACGACGGTTCCGCCTTCGATGAACTGTTTGACGAAGCGGTGATTCTTGAAATTGGTCAGTGCGTCCTGCACACTAAAGTCGCAGTATTTCCAGTCGGCGCCGACAATCATGCCCACAGCCAGAAGGTCCTGAGCGCCGGCATAGACGATGCCGCCTCCGAACATTCCGGGGCCGACGGCCGGCGTCCAGATCGGGTAGCCCATAGCGTGAACGACCCGCCCGGAAGTAAACCGGCCGTACTGTTCCGGGCTGACCTTGATAAGCTCTTTTACGCCCACCGAATACAACTGCGGATTCTGCCGCCGCAGGTTTGCTTTTTCCACGAATTTCTCGGTCAACAGCCCGTCGCATCCTTCGGCCAGCACCACAAAATCAGCACTGATGAGCTCACCTTCGAGATAGTTGGGCTGCTTGTGGCCTTCCTTATCGAGGCCCCGGTCAACGAGTTTGACGCCCACGGCCACGGCGCCGGAGCCGTCGAGAATAATGTCCTGCGCCGCAAAGCCCGTCAGCACCTCGACGCCGAGGTTTTTCGCGATCCGGCCCAGCCAATTGGTAAGCTTGCTTATCGAAATGGAATAGTCGCCCTTGTGTATCATCTGGCCGAAGCCGAGGCCAAACGTCTTGCTGAGCTTGATGGCAAAGAAGATATTAAACGCCAGCTTCTCACCCAGGAAGAACATGATGTCGTCTTTGTCGATCTTGTTTGCAAGGACTTCTTTGGCGGCGTCACTGTCCCGCCATCCCGGGGCGGCTGCGTTCAGCAGCGTGTGCAGCGGTTCGGCCTCCAAAACCGCGCCGGAAAGATTGTGATTGCCCAGGTCAGCGGACTTTTCCACGACACAAACGTCCACGTCAGGCTTTGTTGTCTTGAGCTGTATCGCAGCGGATAGACCGGCAGGCCCGGCGCCAACGACCAGGACGGATACTTTGCTGTAGTTCTTGTTGTCTGGCACTTTCTATTCCACCTCTCATTCAGACCGTGCCCAGGGCTTCCACCAGCCGAGGGATTATGTCTTCCGCGGTTCCAACGATATAGTAATCACATTGCTTGAATATCGGCGCGTTCGGATCGCTGTTGATGGCGACGATCGTCTCGGTGTTGGCCACGCCGATCATGTGTTGAATGGCGCCGGATATTCCCAGTGCAACGTAGAGTTTCGGCCCGACGGACGTGCCGGTTTGCCCGACCTGGTGCACGCGTTCGATAAAGCCCTGCTCGACCGCCGCCCGCGAAGCGCCTCTCTCGACGCGCGTATCCAGCTTCCCGGCCAGGCCGTCGCAGAGCGACCCCACGAGGTGTTCGTAGTTGTCTCTGCTCTGCATGCCCTTGCCGCCGCTGACGATCACACTGGCGCCGAAGTTCACACGCCCCGCCCCTGATTCCGTCTTTATGATCTCCAGACTGATGTCATCCTGTGAAAGCTCGACCTTGTGTTTGATGACCTTGCCTTTTCTGGACGGGTCGGCGGGGATTCTCTTCATGACACCCGGCCGGGCCGTAGCCATCTGCGATTTTGAATCTTTGGTGCGAATCGTGGCCATCACGTTGCCGCCCAGCGCCGGTCGCGTCTGCAGGAGCAGGCCGATGTCTCCTTTTCGCGAGCTGTCTCGAATATCCAGCCCGGTGCAGTCGGCCGTCAGGCCGCAGCCCACCCGGTACGAAACCATCGGAGCGAGCATCCGGCCCTGGGGCGTAGCGGCGTAGAGAACAATCTGTGGCCAATACGTGCCAATCGCATCGGCAATCGCCTTGCGATACGCTGTGGGGTCGAACACACGCAGCAGTTTGTCCTCGACGACATAGACGTTGTCCGCCCCGGCGGCGATCAACTCTTTGGCCATTGGCTCAACCGCGTGGCCGGCCAAACATACCCCCACTGTGGTTTCAAGCGAATCCGCAAGGTCACGAGCCTTGCCGGTCAGCTCAAACGTCGCCGGGTGGACGACCCCGTCGCTATGCTCGGCAACGACCCAGACTTCACCCTTAAAGGCCGGCTCGGTCTGCGCGAGGCCCCCGATCATATCATCCAGCGCTTTCTGATGGAATTGACCGGCTGAGGCGGCCAGAATCTTCTCTTGAACCGCGCCGTCGATCTGCTCGGGCTTTCTTACGCCGAGCTCCTCAATCTTTTCGGCCAGGATTTTATAATCCGCCTGCTCCTTTTGTGTTCCCTCAAAGCTCCTGTCAAACAGGCTCACCCGTCTGAGGGGCAGGACGTAACGACTTGCCCGGACGTCCCGGCCCTGGCCGGCATGGCCGTCACCGCTCTTGAAGCTATCAACAAGCAGCTTAGCCAGCGATTTGGCGTCGCTGAGCTGCTGACATTTTCTGCTGCTCTTGCCCGGTGGGAAAACCCGTATCACACTAGTCTTCGAACCCTTCACGCCGACGTGCGTCGCCTTGATATCCTCGCTACCCCATGTAATCACTTCGGTTTTGTTCGCCCATCGGGTCTTTGCAAATGCGGCAAACAAAGGATACTCATATTTGGCGACGGTTATCACCGCCGGCAGCTTCCTGGGCGCAACAACCTGGCTGCCGCCGCTGATGATTCGTGTGAACTCGAAGCGATTGCCCTTGAACTCGGCATTAGTCACGTAGGCGATGCAGGGCAGAGAAAGCTCCTCGGCCATTTGGGGCGGCACCTGGGCGGTGTCGCCGTCCACGGACTGCATCCCGCAGACGACGTAATAATCATGATCGTTTTTCAGGATTTCTTTGACTATCTTTCTGACGGCAAAGGCCAGGGGATTAGCCGTTGCGACGGTGTCCGCCCCGCCGAGCGCTCTATCGGTAAGCAGCACCACTTTGTCGGCACATCGGCTCAGGCTGTAGCGAAGGACCTCCACCGCCATAGGCGGGCCCATCGTCAGGACAATGATCCGGCCGTTCTGATCGCCGCTGATTCGCCTCATGAAGCTCGCAAAAGCCAAAGCCTGGGCGTCCAGCTCATTGACGACACTGGCTAATCGGGTTCGGATGAGCGTGCCGGTCTCGGGGTCGAACGCATTGTCGGTAATCTGGGAGACGTCAGGAACCTGTTTGACCAAGACTATGTAGTCACTCATTTTTCGTATCTCGTATTGGGTACCCGGTTTGGTTTTACTTTGTTTCAGAGCTCAACACCAAAGCTTAACACGTCGCCGTCTTTCTATCAACACGACGTAGGCACAGCAAGCATACGCAGGATATGCAAAACCTTGAATATATTACTAATTTGACGTTCTATGCAATAAAATTAGTATTGCTTCTTTACATTTTTTTTCACGACCGTCGTCAAGAGAAGCTTCGGCAGCCAAAAAGTTTTATTTTAGAGCTTGCCCTGGAAATGGAAATGATGTTTAATCAGAATTTCAAATGTTTCGGGTAAATATGACCAGGATCGTTTGTTTTTATCGAGGTGAACCGCAATGGCAGATTTGAAGGCGTTGGCTGACGCAGTCATAAGAGGAGACCAGAAGAAGGCCGTGGAAATTACCAAAGCGGCGATCAAAGAGGGCATGGCGCCCAAAAGCGTTCTCGACAAGGGACTCATCGCAGGCATGGACACCGTGGGCTCGCGTTTCAAGAAGAATGAAATTTACATCCCCGAGGTGCTCATCGCTGCGAGGGCGATGAAAATGGCGATGGAGATTCTTGAGCCGGAGCTGATCAAGGCCGGCGTCGAGCCGGTCGGAAAGCTGCTGATCGGTACGGTACAGGGCGATTTGCACGACATCGGCAAAAACCTGGTCGCCATGATGCTCAAGGGGGCGGGTTTCGAGGTCATCGACCTCGGCGTTGACGTTGGGCCTGAGAAGTTTATTGAACAAGTCAAGACCTCGAAAGCCCAGTTGATCGGAATGAGCGCGCTTCTGACGACAACCATGCCCGGAATGGAAAGAACGATTAAAGCGCTGAAGCAGGCCGGCGTCTCGGCCAAGGTCATGATCGGCGGCGCACCGGTCACGCAGGATTACGCCGACAGAATCGGCGCCGATGGCTTCGCTCCAGACGCCGCCTCGGCCGTCGATATGGCCAAGAGCCTCGTCGCCTGAGCAACAAGACCTTTGCGTGAAGCCCGGCAAAGATACTACCACATTACGGTAAGACTTCAGAACAGCCGTTTAGACGGCTGTTTTTTTGCGCTCAATTCTGGTAAAATGAGCAACGGACTATGCGGAAGATAAAGAATCAGAATCTGGCGCAATTGTTGATGCAGCTTCGATTCACCCCGGAGAAGAAGCGGCGAAAGCAGCTCGACGGGGCCGAGGAGCTTCTTGCAATCATCGACAAGGATAAGGAGTATCCTTTCGAGTTTGTATGCTTCCGCATCACCGGCTTTCACCTTAAAAGTGAAACCGAAACCGAGCTTATTCGGGGCGATGAGCTGCTGGAAGACCTGCGGATTTTCATTTCCAAGCTGAGCGGCCGGCTTGCCCGTCCGGCCGCCGAGCAAAGCCAGAGACTTTACACCATCCAAGACCTCGCAAAAGCCATGCGTGTTTCGACAAAAACAGTTTATCGCTGGCGAAAACGAGGCCTGCCCGCACGAAAATACGTCTTTAACGACGGCATAAAGCGCTTCGGTTTTTTACAGTCAACGGTGGACAAGTTTCTCAGTACACACGGGGACCTCGTCAGCCAGACAAAGGGATTCGTCCGGCTGACGGACGGGCAGAAACGTCAGATCATCAGGCAGGCGGCCAGGCTCACGGCGACCACGAATCTGTCACGCCATCAAATCATCAAAAGGATAAGCGATCAAACCGGCAAATCTCACGAAACCATCCGCTACACGCTGCTCAACTACGAGAAGGCTCATCCCGACAAAAGCGTGCTCAAGAAATCCGCCGGAGCAATCCAGCCGGCGCAGGCCCTGGAGGTCTATAGACTGTACAAACAGGGCTGTCCCATCGCAGAGCTGATGGCGCGTTTCGGCCGGAATAAGAGCTCCATCTACCGCATTATCAACCGGCGCCGGGCGAAGGTGCTTCTGGCCGCCAAAATCGAATTTGTTCCCAGCGATGAGTTTTTCGACCAGGACGCCGAACAAAAGATTCCGGCGGAGCGACCCGGTAGCACAAAGCCGCCCGCCCGCGGGGACCTCGATCCCGCCCAATCAGGCGGCGGTACCCCGTCAGCGTTCCTGCGTGCCGTCAAAGACGCCCCCGTGCTCAACAGAGAGCGTGAAGTGGAGCTGTTCCGCCGATACAACTACCTGAAATTCCTGGCTTATCAAAACCGCACCCGGATCAGACCGGCAGCCGTCTCGGGCGTCATGCTGAGCCGGGTCGAAGGCTATTTAGCTCAGGCTGAAGAGATAAAAAGAAGAATCATTGAGGCAAACCTGAGACTCGTCATCAGCATCGCACGCAAACATACCGTCAGAGGGGCCAATCTGCTCGATCTCGTCGGTGAGGGCAATATTTCGCTGATGCGGGCCGTCGAGAAATTCGACTACAGAAGAGGCTTTCGGTTTGCCACGTTCGCCTCATGGATTATCGCAAAGGACTTCGCTCGCAGGATTTCCGCACAGACCGACCGGCTTGGCAAAGGCGATGCGGCTTCGCTGGCGGACATCCGTGACGATTTAAGGACTGAAGAGACATTGGATTTTGCGGCAATGGAGCAAGCCCACCGCAGCCTGACACAGGTTATCGAAGACAACCTCACCGAGCGAGAGCGATACATCATCTCGAATCGTTTCGGGCTGGTCGGCTCACCCATAAGGAAGCAGACAAAAACCCTCCATCAAATCGGGCAGGAGCTCGGTTTGAGCAAGGAGAGGGTCCGCCAGATCGAGCTGACGGCGCTGCAAAAGCTCAGGCAATCGCTCAGCCGTGAAGAATTCGAGCTGCTGACCGGCTAATCTCGGCAGACGATTCCCTGCCGGCCGACCGGGCTGTGTGAATCTGCATTATCTTCAGCGAACCGAACCTAATTGATGGCCTGCTCCGAGGTTGTAGAGCCGCTTCTTCAGCTCGGTGTTGACATGGGAGCAGACGATTCGGCCGATGAAGGTTACATGGTCGCCAGTGGACACCTGCGATTCGAGCGTGCACTCGAAATTGGCTACGGCGTCAGTTAACAGTATCGAGTCAATCTTTTCGGCCGGCTCCGTTTCGCACTTGAATTCGGCGAATTTGTCCGCATTTCTGCCGGACTTGGAGCCGAAGAACAACGCCGCATCGGCCATCAGCGAGGATGGAAACGCGATGGTAAAGCACTTCGAATGTGTGATCGCCTCGATGGAATAATGCTTCTTCGCGACGGCTATCGCCATCATCGGCGGATCTCCCGATGCGATCATCGTCCAGCCTAACGTGACGGGATTGGCTTTGCCGTTCTTGTCCTTAGCGATGGCGATGACCACCTGTTCGGGATACTTGGTCTTGATGGCGTCCGAGTATTCAACCTGTTTTTGCATTGCTTTTCTCCGTGACTGCCCTTATACTGCCACAAAAATTAACCGCTAAGATTATATGCCTTCAAATCACTTTCAACAAGGAGAAAAACCGTGGGCACAATCGGCTTCGTCGGCGGCGGGAATATGGCTGAAGCCCTGATCAAGGGCGTCATCGCGGCCAACCTATACGCGTCTGAGAATGTCTTCGTAAGCGACATCAGGATGGAACGGCTTGAGTTTCTCAGCGACCGGTACGGCGTCACGGCCTGCAAAACGAACGGCGAGGTGGCGGCGAAAGTTGACACGCTGGTCCTCAGCGTCAAACCCCAGACGATGAACGAGGCACTGGATAGTATCAGGGATGCCGCCGGCGGCGAGACCCTCATCATATCTATCGCAGCGGGGATAAAAGTGACAAAGATTGCCGGCGTCATGGGCGATGTGCCCATCGTCCGCGTTATGCCTAATACGCCGGCCCTGATCGGCGAAGGGGCCAGCGCGCTATTCGCCAACGAACGGGCCAAAGACCTGCTGGAAAGAGCCGTGTCCATCTTTTCTGCGGTCGGCAAGGCCGTCATCGTCGATAACGAAGATTTGATCGACGTGGTCACGGCGGTCAGCGGCAGCGGTCCTGCTTACTTTTTCCTTCTCATGGAGGAGATGATCAAGGCCGGCGTCGAGCTGGGTCTGCCCCATGCCATCGCGAAAGACCTGGTTCTTCAGACCGCCAAAGGAGCCGGCTTACTCGCGGCACAAGCCGACCAGAATGGTGAAAGTCCCGCCCAGCTTCGCCAGAAGGTCACTTCGCCCGGCGGAACAACCGCCGCCGCCCTCAAGGTATTCGTGGAGGGCAACCTCAGCAAGCTGATAGCGGCGGCCCTGGCCAGAGCACGCGACCGGGCAAGGGAACTTTCTAACTGAACTTGTGCAAAACTGAATTTGACGCTGCGAAGGCGGGAAGGTGAATTTGCCCATGCCGCGGCCGTACGGACAAGGGCAACCCGGAGATTTCACAGCCGACCTGTAAATCCCTGCGGTGTTTCCGCCAATAATTATCGGGCGCGACCGGTTCCGCCGGCAATTACTCGACGATGATGGCCTCAACGGGGCACTCATCGGCGGCCTGCTGAACGGCGTCTTCGTGCTCCGGCGGCACCTCGCTAACGATGACGTGTGCCATGTCATCACCCATTTCAAAGACCTCGGGGCAGGTATCGCAGCAGAGTCCGCAGGCCGTGCAGGTATCTTCGATTCTGACTATCATAGTAAACTCCTTCCTTGCACCCGAAATTCCGCGCCTCTCTTCGAGCGGCTCAGAATAACAAGTGGGTCGTCGTTGCACTATTTCTTCTTTTCTCGTGTCTTGAGGCGTCTTTCAGCCGTCAGAATTCATCCGCGCAGAAAATAGCGGGTGCAACAAAATTTGTCAAACCAAAATGTTTTTGTAGAAAAATTGTTTTTTTGCTGCTATACTGGCGGTCATCAATATTGAATGTCCGCCGAGGGCGGACTGTGTTATTTTCGGCCGGGTCCCATGCAGACCGAGCCTGTGAACCTGGTCAGGCGGGGAACCGAGCAGCCATAAACGTGTGCTTAGTCGTGCTGTGGGGAAACCCGGCCATCTTTTTGATTTACGATTTACTATTTTCTATTTACTATTGTGATGAGATATCTTGGATCGTGAAGAACTCAAACGCAGGACCAAGGAATTTGCCCATCGGTGCGTGAAGCTGGCCCTCGCGTTGCCCAAGGGTCTGCTTGGCGACCATGTCAGGGGCCAATTGATCAGGTGCTCAACTTCCGTAGCGTCAAATTATAGGGCAGCCTGCATCGCACAATCGAGGGCAAGTTTTGTCTCCAAATTGAGTATCGTCATAGAAGAAGTTGACGAGTCCTGTTTTTGGTTGGAATTTATTATCGACGAGAAGCTGCTGGATGCCAAACGAGTTACACCATTGCTTCGCGAGGGAGAAGAACTGAGATCCATTTTCGTCTCAGCAAGAAAAACAATCAAAAATCATAAATAGTAAATCATAAATCGAAAATGTCTTATACCGTTCTTGCAAGAAAATACCGCTCGCAGACGTTCGATGACGTCATCGGGCAGGACCCTATCGCCCAGACGCTGAAGAACGCCATCAGGACCGGCAGGGTCGCCCACGCCTATCTTTTCACGGGCACCCGCGGCGTCGGAAAGACGACGACGGCGCGCATCCTGGCCAAGGCCCTGAACTGCCTGGCCGCCGACGGCCCGACCACGACGCCGTGCTGCAAGTGCGATAGTTGCATCGCCGTGAACAGCGGAGAAGATATCGACGTCATTGAGATCGACGGCGCGACCAATAACGGCGTCGAGCAGGTCCGCGAGCTTCGCCAAAACGCGATTTACCGGCCCGCCCGCGCACGGTTCAAAATCTATATCATTGACGAAGTCCACATGCTGTCGGTCCCGGCGTTCAACGCCCTGCTGAAAATACTGGAAGAGCCGCCCGACCACGTCAAGTTCATCCTTGCGACCACCGAGCCGAACAAGGTCATCCCGACGATTCAGTCGAGGTGCCAGCGGTTCGATTTCAGCAACATCGGCCCGGCGTCGATAGCCGGGCAGCTCAAATCCATTCTCGATAAGGAGAAGATCAAATTTGAAGAGGATTTGGTCCTGCCTTTGGCGCGAATGGCCAACGGCTCCATGCGCGACGGCCTGAGTCTGCTGGACAGACTGATCAGCACAGGGATCGAGCCGCTGAGCGCCTCGCTGCTTGAAACGTACCTGGGCTGCCCCAACAGTGAAAAAATCTGGAATCTCATCGAGCAAATCGGCAGCCGCGATGCGGCCGGGACGCTGGCGGCGATAGAGGATTTGGTCGGAACCGGCGTCAGCGAGGTCCAGATCGCCGATTCTCTGATCGATTACATGCGAGACCTGATGGTCGTCAAATCCACGGGCGCCGAAAGCCGGCTTCTGATCCTGACGGGCCCGCAGCGAAAACGAGCGGGCGAACTGGCCGGGAAATTCGACATTGCCGCACTTATCTATAGCATCGCGACCCTTGAAAAACTGCGATGGTCGATCAAGAACAGCGATACGAGCAGGGCGCTGCTGGAAGCTTCGCTGCTGCGATTCGCCCTGAGCGAACATTTCCTGAACGTTGAGGAGCTTCTTTCGCAAGCCAAATCCGGTGCGGCGGCGGGCGCTAAAAAAAAAGCAGCCGTAAGCCCTCCGACTGAAGTAAGCACAGCGTTCAAGAGCAGCCGGCAGGAAATCACAGATAACGAACCGCCGGCGACGAGTCATGAGCCGGCAAATCTCCCGGCGTCGGTCAATATCCAGTCGATAAAAAACAACTGGCAGAACATTCTGAGGCTGATTAACGCGAAACTCGGACCGGGCACCGCGGGCCTGCTCAGCTCAGCCGAACCGAGCCGATTCGAACACGGGGTCCTGATGCTCGAATTCGGGCCGGCGGGCCATACGCACAAAAGAATGTGCGAAAGCAACGGCCGGGTGGAACAAGTCCAGGTCCTGTTGGGTGAGCACTTCTCGACGCCGATAAGGCTGAAGTTTGAAACAGCGGCGACTCAGCCGCCACAAGCCGAAGCCGGCGCGAGCCAGCCCGCAACGGGCAGCCAGAAGAGAAATGAGCTGCTCAGCGATCCGGCCGTCAAAACGATCCTCATGGGCCTCGACGCCACCATTACCGGCATCGAGGAAGATTAGGTGAGCCGAGCCATCCCCATCCCCAGGGGATGAGGCTGCTACCCTGCTTAGACGGGGCTATCAATGACCGGGTGGCATCCTCAAGCGCAGCTTGGGGATGGCGATCCACCGGCGAAAGTTGTGTGCACACAACCAATCATATATAATACACTCATGCTGAAAGGCAAAATATACACCAAGGAGTGCCGCCGGTACAACGTCGCGGGACATGCCCACGAGTTAACATTCAGTTGTTATCAGAATCAGGCGTTCCTATCTGCAGAAAGGCCGTGCAATTATCTTGTAGACTCCATTGTTGCCAGCCGAGAGAAGCATGAGTTTGACTTGTGGGCCTACGTTTTCATGCCAAGTCATGTGCATCTGCTAATATGCCCAAAAACAGCGGACTATTCGATTTCCAGCATATTGCTCTCCATCAAGCAACCAGTATCCCGCAGGGCCATAGATTATCTCAAGAACAATAACCGTGGCGGCCTGAAATCTCTGGCAACGCATGAAATGCCCAAGCCTTATCGTCTCTGGCAGAAGGGCGGCGGTTATGATCGGAACATAACAAAGGTTAGTACGATTATTGATTCCGTGCACTACCTTCATAATAATCCGGTGCGCAAGGCCCTTGTTGAGAGCCCGGACGAGTGGTATTACTCCAGTGCCGCCGATTGGCAGGGAACCAGGCAAGGGCCGATACCAATAGACTTTGACAGTTTCCCGACTTGAGCCATCCCCATCCCGATAAAAGAAATCGGGATGAGGATGCCACCCAATCTGAAGGAAAATAATAAATGATTGACGCAATCAAATATCAGTGGCAATTAAGAAAACTAAACAGAAAATGTGACGAACTATCGAGGTTCTACGCTGAAAAGAAAGCGGAGGCTAAAAGCAAAGATGATAGAGAAATGCTCAGGGCAGAAGAAGGTTCAGAAATAGTCCCCATAATTGAGGAGATGGATTCATTACAAACAAAGAGATTTTGTCAATTAGCCAATAGACTACTGGTTCCAATTCCTGACCGTAGTAACAAGGAAATGTGGCGTGAGAGATATTACGGTTATGGACAAACCTTGACAGACAAAGGAATTTGGGAGATTAAGAAACTCATACGTCAGGAAAAAAGGGAACGGCGTGAAGGATTTATTGTCTGGCTCGCAGCCCTGACAGGAATTGTTGGAGCAATTACGGGCTTAGCAGCGGTACTGACTCGTTAGACGTATCTGACATGATACCGTTGGAGACCACCTCAAGCGCAGCGCTGCCCTCAGCGACGGGTGGCAGCCTCAAGCGAAGCTTGGGGATGGCATTACTCGGAGAGGTAATGCAAGATTCGGGATGGCTGGCTGTAATGAATAAGTTGCACGATGACAGGATGAACTATGAGTAGCGCATATACGGAAAGTTTGAATAAACTTATCGAGGAGTTTGGCAAGCTGCCGGGGGTGGGGCCCAAGACGGCCGAGAGGCTGGCTTTTTATATATTGAAGGCCAAGCCCACCGAGGCTATGGCGCTGGCCGAGGCCATCCGGGACGTCAAGAACAAGATTAAACGCTGCGAGATCTGCTACAATCTCTCGGAGCAGGCCGTCTGCCAAATCTGCTCGGACCCCCGCCGCGATAAGAGCCTGATCTGCGTCGTCGAGCAACCCAAAGACGTCATAAGCCTTGAGAAAACGGGAACCTGCAAATGGACCTATCACGTTCTCGGCGGGCATATCGCGCCGCTTGAGGGAACCGAGCCGGGCGATCTGACCATCACCGAGCTCATCGAGCGGATACGCCAGGGACAGGTTAAAGAAGTCATCATGGCGACAAACCCCAACCTCGCCGGCGACGGCACCTCGCTTTACATCAGCTCGCTGCTCAGGACGACCGGCGTGAAGATCACCCGGCTGGCCAGAGGCCTGCCCACCGGCACGACCATCGAGTATGCAAGCGGCAAAATACTGACCGACGCCATCATGGGCAGGCAGGAGCTTCAGTAGTTTTTTTCGTTTTCCACCCTCAAAGTACGTCAACCGCCCCGGAAATATTGACGACATCCCTTATTATGTTTATGATAGAGGTGGAACGGCCTATATGACAAGCCGGCACGGAGAGTCTTTTCAGGTGCTATTATGAAGCTGGAGATGAGAAATCAAATGCGGATGGAGCAGAGGATGAAGCTCGCTCCGCACATGATTCAATCCATGGAGATTCTCCAGCTTTCGATCCTCGCCCTTCAGGAAAGGATCGAGCAGGAGCTTAACAGCAACCCCGTTCTGGAGATGGCCGAGCCTCAGACCACCGAAGAGACCGATTCGGCGTCCGAACAGCCCCAGGCCGATACGGACCAAAAGGACTCGGCCGTCGGCACGGACGACAACAAGGCCGAGGACTTCGAACGTATCGAGCGTCGCGGCGACGAATTCAGGGACTACATGGACCAGGGGGGCCTTTATCGTTCGCGGATCCAAACGGACGAGCCGGACAGGAAACTCGAAGCACTGAAAAATACCGCCGCTCCTCCGCAGTCCCTTCACGAATACCTGTCCGATCAATGGCGATTGGTCGAGGCGGGTGAATCCGTGAAAAAAGCCGGGGACATGATTATCGACTATATCGACAACCGGGGATATGTGACCGTCCGGCTGGAGCAGTTGTACAATAAAGACAGGGGCGATTTCACGGTTGAAGATTTGAAGCAGGCCCTGGAGCTCGTCCAGAAATTGGACCCTCCGGGCATCGGGGCGCGGGACATGAAAGAATGTCTGCTGATCCAGATGGCCCAGAGTCCCGAAGACATGAGCTTCGAAGCCCGTCTGATCACCGAGCACATGGACGAGCTGCTCGATAACCACCTGCCCGAGATCGCCCGGAAAATGAATTGCAGCATCGAGGCCATCAACCAGGCCATCGAGCGGATGAGCAAGCTGGACACCTCGCCGGGCCTGCAAATCGGCCCGGACCAGAATCATCCGATTACGCCGGACGTGATCGTGGAATCCGAGGATGATACCGGCCCGTATTCCGTACGGCTGGCGGATTCCGGCCTGCCGCACCTGAGACTCAACGACAACTACGCGAAAATGGCCAAGGACGTCCAGGTCAACGAGACCACCCGGAAATTCCTGCAGAATAACCTGCGATCCGCCCAGTGGATTATGGAGGCCATCGAACAGAGAAAGAATACGCTGCTGAAGGTCGCGCAGGCGGTCGTGAAGTATCAGAATGATTTCTTCGAGAAGGGTCCGCTGTATCTTCGGCCGCTGCCGATGTCGAAAGTCGCCGCGGACGTGGGGGTACACTTAGCAACCGTCTCTCGCGCCGTCGCCGGCAAATACATCCGCTGCCCCTGGGGAGTATTGCCGCTCCGCAAGTTCTTCAGCGGCGGCCGGCAGGACACCGAAGGCCTGGGCCATAGCTGGGAGGCCATAAGGGCCAAACTGCAGGAAATCATCGATAGCGAGGACAAGATCAAACCTTTGAACGACGACCAGATAAAGAAGATGCTGGAGAAGGCGGGCATCAACAAGCTGGCCAGACGCACCGTCGCCAAGTACCGCAAGCTCCTGAACATCCCCGCCGCGAGATTCCGAAAAAAATATTAGGGTCGCTACATTTCTCAATTGACGAATAATGGTTTTTGCTTTAGAATACTTCGATATATGACGAAGTAAGGAAGTAGGTATGCGCAACATTATAGGTATTACAAAGGCTCTGTCTGATGAAAACAGAGTCCGGGCTTTAATGATGCTCTGTCAGGGCGAGCTTTGTGTGTGTCAACTGATTGAAATGCTGCGGCTTGCACCCTCGACGGTCTCAAAGCATATGTCCATTCTATATCAGGCCGGTTTGGTTGATGCGAGAAAGGAGGGTCGGTGGAACTATTACCGGTTGCCGGGTGATAACGCGCCTGAATACGTTCTTGGAGCGATCCAATGGATTCAGAGCGCTACAGCCAAGGCCAAGCAGATAGTCGCAGATGGCAGGCAAGTTATGCGTGTCTCCAGAATTAACAAGGATAAGCTGTGTGCCTGCTACAAGAAGATAAAGCCAAACAATACCGAATCAGCCACCAAGAACAGGCGATAAATGGCGTGTTCAAAAAACCGGATAAAAAAGAATCCTTCTGCCCATCGGCTGTCGTGATTCTTTGCTGGAATGCATTAAGAAAAGGACAACCCATTGTAGGCTAAACAACTGTTAAGGAGTCAACAAGATATGGAGACAGAAAAGAAGAAAAAAGGGCTATTAACAACGATCTGGGAATCGATGACCAAAACCGGCGGCTGCTGTGGTTCCGGAGAAAGCTGTTGTGGTCCTGCAAAGAAAGAGGACAAGAACACCGTTGAGAAAAAGGCCGAAGAAGAATCGGGCAAGTGAGAAGCAGTACAGTTTAGGGCCCGGCGAAGGGGGGGGAGCAGAACATGACTTTCCCGCTCAACAGAGAGGTTGTGCTTTGAGAAAAAAGGAAAATGATAACGTTGCCAAATACAGGGAAATAGTAGTACTCAGTATTGTTCCTTGTACTGTTGGCATTTTGATTTTAGCAAGCTGGGCAATGGCACATTGGAACATTGGTCCGTACCTTCTGAATGCGGGATTAGCGCTTCTTGCCACTCTGTTCGGCGGCTATCTGCGGTTTGTTGCCGGGTTCAAAGATATTTACAGCCGGCGAATAACGGTCAATGTTTTTGTCACTGTTGCTCTTATTGCCACCGTTGCGGTTGGCGAGCTCAGGGCAGCAGCAGTCATTGTGTTCATTATGGCAGTGGCAGGTGCACTGGAAAGCTATACTCTTGACAAGACTCGTAGAAGCATCAGGAACCTGCTTGATCTTACCCCCAGGACGGCAACTATACGCCGCAGGGACGCAGAGGTCGTTATACCGGTAAACGAGGTTCAGGTTGGTGATATTGTGGTCGTCAGACCCGGAGGACGCATTCCGGTCGATGGAGTCGTCGTTGCGGGAGAAAGCTGCGTCAATCAGGCTCCGATTACCGGTGAATCAATGCCGGTCGAGAAGTTTAAGGGTAGCGAGGTATTTGGCGGAACTCTGAATGAGACGGGCCGGCTTGAGATTAAAACCGCCAAGGTTGGCCGGGATACCACACTGGCTAGGATAGTGCATCTTGTGGAGCAGGCTCAGGGAACAAAGGCCCCTATTCAGAATCTTGCGGACCGCTTTACCACATGGTTTTTGCCTACAGTATTGGTATTGGCGGTAATAGCCTTCCTGGCAAGCGGCGACGTCAAAGTTGGAGTCTCGGTTCTTCTCGTTGCCTGTCCCTGCGCCTTTGCGATTGCCACTCCAACGGCTGTAACCGCCGGGATAGCTAATATGGCCCGTCGTGCCGTGCTAATTAAAGGAGGGATATTCCTGGAGCTGGCGCAAAAAATTGATGTGCTCCTTGTGGATAAGACCGGCACATTTACCTTTGGAAAGCCGAAGGTGGTCGATGTAATCACTTTTGACGGCACCTCGGAAGAAGAGGTCTTGCGTTTAGCTGCGACGGCCGAAAAATATTCTGAGCATCCATTGGCCAGGTCGGTTATCGCTTGTGCGAAAGAGCGCGGCATCGAGGTTCCAGACCCCGCTGAATTTAAGATTGAGATTGGAATGGGCGTTGCCGCCCGGTTGGACGGCAAGGAGATATTGGTCGGCAAAAATAAGTTTTTGCAGGATAGGGGTGTCTGTGTTCCCGAATACGTTGAGTATGCAATTTCAGAGCAGACTGAACAGGGCAGAACAGCCATTCTCGTATCTAATAATATGCGACCGGTCGGCTTGATCGCTATTGCGGATGCGATTCGCCCTGAAACAGCTCAGTCGATTGCGTCTCTGAAAGCTATGGGTATCAAAAATATCACCATGCTTACCGGGGACAATCATACGGTGGCCAAAGCCGTCGCAAAAGAAATCGGAGTTGACGATTTCCAGGCCGAGCTTCTTCCGGAACAAAAACTGCAATTCGTCGAGAAGCTGCAAAAACAGGGACACGTGGTCGGTATGATCGGCGATGGTATCAACGATGCCCCGGCGCTGGCCTTGGCTGACGTGGGGATTGCCATGGGTGCAGCGGGCACAGACGTAGCCGTCGAAACGGCGGATGTCACCTTGATGAATGATGATCTGTCACGGGTTGTAAACTTTATGGACATGTCGAGAAAGGTCCTGTTGCGTATTAAGCTCAACATCTTCTTTTCAATGCTATACAATATAGTCGGGTTCATTCTTGCCGGTTTTGGAATGCTTACACCTGTATTAGCCGTCATTTTCCAGGAGGCAGGTTGCATTACCGTAGTTTTCAGCTCGACGCTGCTGTTGTGGTCTAAAACAAGATCGCTGCCAGGAAACACCGATAATGGCGGTCTTTCTATCGTACCCATAACTGTAGGAAATGCCGCGAGTGATAATGTCTCGCAGTGCGCATAACAATTACAGAATGCGTATTCGATTTTAATCTTTTTCAGAAAGGATATTAAAATGAACGATGACAAGGAAAAAGCCGGCGGCCAGGAAGAGGCAAGTAACCTCCAACCATGCTGTGACGGAGGCAGTTGCTGCCCGTCAGGCTCTGACGGCGGAGGCAAGAAATGGAAGATTGCGGTATTTATCCTTATCGTAGTTGCGGCCGGGGTAGTTTTGGCACGGTCACTTATCGGCAAGTCCAATTCCGCCGCCGATCAGACGCAACAACTGTTTGCCACCATCCAGCCTGATGGCAAGCTGGACACTCCTGCGGTGGTGAGCGCGACGACAGAAACGCAAGGATCTGACCAGCTCGCATCGAGCCTGTGGGGCGAGCCGCTTGATTCGCTGGCTTCTCTCAACAAAGTTGCAGCAGGCACAGACGCTGTTTTTATCCTTCTTGCCGCCGACGACCAGGTAAGCAGCGACGCTGCGACTAAACAGATTGAGGCGGCGGCCAAAACGATCCGGAACGGTGGAACTCGCGTCTCGGCGTTCAGACTCACAAAGGATACACCCAATTACGCCCAGGTAGCAAAGCAGGTGTCTATCCCTTGCGTGCTGACCATGGTAAGAGGCGGTGGAGTGAGCGCAGTTCCGGCGGACCAGATTACTGAGACGAAGCTGGTCCAGGCATTCGTAACCGCATCACGGCCCAGTTCAGGCTGCTGTCCGGCGGGCAGCGGTGCTACATGCCCACAGTAGAGAGCAGCAAGACAAGTGGAATGGATTCAGTCGATAATGCAATGGGCCAAGACCGTTCTTGAGCAGGTCGGATTCCGGCCCGTGGCCCTGCCCGTGGCGTTTCTTCTCGGATTGGCCAGTGCCCTCGCGAGTGCGTGCTGTACTCTGCCCCTGCTGGGTGCGATAGTCGGCTATTCGGGCACGCGGGAGGACCGCGACCGCCGGGCAAAGTTTCTTGCCGCCCTGTTCTTCATGTTGGGGACAACCATAGCACTCGTTATTCTTGGCACTGTGGCTGGCTTCATAGGGCAAGTTGCTCAGGACATGACGGGAAAATACTGGAAGGTGTTCGCCGGGCTGACTGCAATTCTTGTCGGACTGGCCGCACTCAAGTTGTTGCCCGTCAAGCTGCCCACGAAAGTTGCGGGTACCAGTTCCCGACCAAAGGGGCTCCTGGGTGCGGCAGCATTCGGACTGGTCATGGGAGGAGGTGTCTGTGTGGCCTCTTTGGCCTGCAATCCTGGAATCTTCATCGTGTTGGGGGTGGCGGTGTTGCAGGGCTACACTTTGTGGGGGATGTGTATCATGGCCGCCTACGCAGTGGGATTCAGCCTGCCGCTGACTCTCATTATGCTGGGCGCCTCTTTCGGCAAATCGGCAATAAAGGCAAAAAGAGCTGAAACCGCCATACGAATCGTAGCCGGAGTGTTGCTTATCCTTGCCGGCTTTTATTTCCTGGCCACGTTCTAAGTCCGTCAACGTAAATAATTCAGGCAAAAACAATTCCGAAATCTCCAGGATTTCACTTGAGTCGCGCGAACAGTGTATTACTATGTGAGTATAGTATCACATAGTAACGTAGCTGGAGATGTTCGATGTCTGATAAGAAAAAGTCGCTGTTATTTCAAAAACAGGCTGAGATAACAAAGGCGATAGCTCATCCGCTGCGGATTGCGATAATAGATTTTCTCAAGGACGGCGAGCAATGCGTCTGCGATATAGCCGACCATGTCGGCTCCGAACGCTCGAACATCTCGCGGCATCTGTCGATCATGGTCAAAGCCGGCGTGCTGGAGTGCCGCAAAGAGGGGCTGAAAGTCATCTACAAGCTGAAGACGCCCTGTATTCTCGAGTTCCTTTCGTGTACAAGTCTCGTCTTGAAACAACAGGCCACGGAGAGTGAGAAGCTGCTTCAATCGCTTTAGTTCGAGTGCTTTGCTATGGGTTGGAAAACTGAATGGAAGAAGCTGGTGGTGATTGCTGCCGTCTTTGCCGGCTGCTATTGGCTGCCGATAGGGGCGGCCCGTTTCGATAACGCCGTCATCGAGTCGCTGCAATTAGTCAAATGGTACGCCAGGGAGCACGTCTTGCTGTGCCTGGTGCCGGCCTTCTTCATTGCCGGCGGCATTTCCGTCTTTGTCAGCCAAGCCTCGATTATGAAATACCTCGGAGCCAGGGCGAACAAGGTCTTAGCGTACGGCGTTGCATCAGTATCGGGAAGCGTCCTTGCAGTCTGCTCCTGTACCGTCCTGCCGTTGTTTGCGGGGATTTACAAAATGGGGGCGGGACTGGGGCCGGCCACGACCTTTCTTTACTCCGGGCCGGCGATCAATGTCCTGGCGATTATCCTGACCGCACGCATCCTCGGCGTCGAACTTGGAATCGCACGGGGCGTGGGGGCGGTTGCCCTCAGCATCGTCATCGGACTGCTGATGCACCTTATCTATCGCAAAGAGGAGCTTCAGAAGGCTGCCGGCCAAGCCGCAATGCCTGAGCCCCACGTCAGAAGAGCCTTATGGCAAAATGCGATGTACTTCGCAGCGATGGCGGGCATTCTGGTCTTTGCCAACTGGGCGCGCAGCGGAGACATCAGGGCCGTGTTTCTATGCTGCCCGGGTGGACTGAGCACGCTCTCGGTGGAAGGAACCCTCGTCAGCCAAAATCAGGAGCAGGTGACGATTCAGGATGTTTCCGGCAAGACGCACCAGATACCAGCGAATCTGGTTCAAAATGTCCAGGACGTAGAGAAAAATAGTCTTTACAGCCTAATTTATCAGTTCCGCTGGACCATCGTTGTGCTGCTGTTGGTGTGTTTTGCTGTCATGCTTCGATTCTGGTTTGTTCGGGCCGAGCTGCTCGAATGGGTCGAAGCCACCTGGGGCCTGACCAAACAGATGCTTCCGCTGCTCTTGCTCGGCGTTTTCATGTCGGGCGTATTACTGGGCAGACCGGGGCCGGGGCATGAAGGGCTGATCCCTACGGCGTGGGTTAACGCCGCCGTGGGCGGCAATTCGATCCGGGCCAATCTGCTTGCCGCGGTGGCCGGGGCGTTTATGTACTTTGCAACTCTGACCGAGGTTCCTATTGTCCAGGGCCTTATGGGTGCGGGGATGGGAAAGGGCCCGGCTCTGGCGCTGCTTCTGGCAGGCCCCGCCGTGTCGCTGCCGAGCATGCTGGTGATCCGCTCGGTGATGGGGACGCAGAAGACCGTCGTCTTCGTCACGCTTGTAATTGTGATGGCGACTCTTTCGGGAATCGTCTTCGGAACGTTTTTCTAACAAAGGTATGAAAATGAAGAAAATACAGATTCTCGGCACGGGATGCCCCAAGTGCAAGAAGCTGGCTGAAAACGCGGAGGCGGCCGCCAAGGACCTGGGTATCGAATACTCCCTGGAAAAGGTAACGCAGATAAATGATATTATGAAGTTCGGCGTGATGATGACGCCGGCTTTGGCCATCGACGGGCAGGTAAAAACCGTCGGCAAAGTTGTCTCGCCGGAAGATATCAAGAAGATGCTTTCTTAATAAACGCCGGTGTTTAGCAGTAGTACTATGTCGCGAAATACGGTGAATTTTATTTTGGATTTGGTGGCATTTTTGAACCTGTTATGCCTCGTTTTTACCGGTTTTATATTAAAATATATTCTTCCACCCGGCAGCAGCGGGGGATACGCTCGCGGTTTTCGCGGTGGACGCGGCGGTGAAGCGGTGTCCGTGGAACAAATCAGAGAATTCTTGTCGTTGGGCCGTCACGATTGGGGGGGAGTCCATTTTTATCTGGCGCTTATTTTTGTTGTTCTGATGATTATCCATATTATCCTGCACTGGACGTGGATTAAGTTTTATGTGAAGTCAGTTGTTAAACGCCATGAGATGATCGTTTAACAATTAAAACGAAAGGATGAGTATATGAGTCAAGGAAATTCATCTTTGTGCTCCGGCGGGCCAAAGCTGGTGTTTGCCTGCTCGGGCGCCGCCGACGTAGGAGAAATTGCCGATCGCGCGGCGCGCAAGATGACCAAGAACGGCAGCGGCAGCATGTTCTGTCTGGCCGGAATTGGAGGCAAGATCGCCGGGATCATTAAGAAAACGCAAGCCGCCTCAAAGGTGCTTGCCATCGACGGCTGCGAGCTGGATTGCGTGAAGAGCTGTCTGCACCAGGCTGGTTTTCAGGAATTCGAGCACCTTCGCGTCACCGACCTGGACATGCAGAAAGGACAAGCCGCGATAAACGATGAGAACGTCGCACGAGTAGTGCAACACGGCGCCGCCCTGCTAACTTAGTCTGGGAAACTCAAAAAATTGGTACGTGCGCACTATTCGAAAGGAAGGTGACTGCCTTATGAACAAAACGGGAAAGATCGTCGTTGTCGTCGCCCTGATAGCCGCGGTGGCCGTGGCGATTGCCGTCAGACAAAACAAGCCCGGCGCCGAGCAGATGCCGGACCAGTACAAACCTGAGCAGCTTTTGGGAAAGGGCCTGCCTGCGATGGTTGACCTCGGATCCGATCAGTGCATCCCCTGCAAAATGATGGCGCCCATTCTCGAAGAGCTGAAGGCCGAGTTCATGGGTAAGCTACAGGTCAATTTCCTGGACGTGCGTAAGTACCCCGCGCTGGTCCCGGTCTATGGTATCCAGGTCATTCCCACTCAGGTTTTTTACGACGCATCCGGCAAAGAGCTGTTCCGCCACGAGGGCTTCTACTCCAAGGAAGATATTCTTGCCAAGTGGCGGGAGTTGGGAGTCGGACTCACAGAGACAAAATGATACGCGAACTATTTACGACATTGACCCACGCCGTAGAAGGCGTCCCTCTTGCAGCCATAACCGCCGCCTTCGTGTGGGGTGTTCTGAGTATCTTACTGAGCCCGTGCCATCTGGCCAGCATCCCTCTGATCGTCGGGTTCATCGGGCAGCAGGGACGCATGTCAACCCGAAAAGCTTTTGTCACATCGGTCGCCTTTGCGGTGGGCATTCTGATAACAATAGGGGTCATCGGTGCGGCAACCGCCGCCGTCGGCAGAATGATGGGTGATATCGGTCAATACGGCAACTATTTCGTGGCTTTCGTCTTTTTCATCTTCGGGCTGGTTCTTTTGGACGTTATTCCAATACCCTTTTCCGGCCGGGGACCGGCTGGGATGAAACGCAAGGGCATGCTGGCAGCCTTCATCCTCGGCCTGGTTTTCGGCGTCGCGATCGGCCCGTGTACCTTCGCCTTCATGGCGCCCATGCTTGCTGTGACCTTTAAAGTTGCTTCAACAAGTTTGGTCTATGGCGCCGGACTGCTTCTGGCTTATGGGCTGGGCCATTGCTGCGTAATCGTTTTGGCCGGAACGTGCACGGAAATAGTTCAGCGATATATGGACTGGAATGAGAAATCCAGAGGAGCGGTCATTCTCAAACGCATCTGTGGCGTCTTAGTCTTGCTGGGCGGACTCTATTTAATCTGGCGCGCATGACAAAATATCACCGGGTGGCAGGCTCAAAGGCGCAGCCTTTGGGCATGGCCCGCCTGCGAAAAGCCATCCCCAAGCTGCGCTTGAGGATGCCACCCGCCTCTGCCGTCGTACCACTTCAACCTGCCTGCAACAAATAAAAAAAACCTGTAAATCTGAAGAAATACTGTTGAAGCCGGAAAAACTGAATCTAAAATGGCGGGATTCTGGTTTGTCGGTATTTGCCGTAATCTTGTTACATCCGAAATGCAGAGAAAACTATACATCGCTGAAGGAAAACTCATCAGCACGGGAGATGGCGAAGCCGTGGTTTTCGTCTATTCCGCTCCTGATGAGGCCGAGCGGCACTACCTTGTCGATCAGCTCAAGATCGACGAGCACACCCTCAGCTCGGCTTTGGACCCGGATGAGCTCAGCCGGCTCGAATTCGAGCCTGAGCACGTAGCTATGATACTCAAAAGGCCCAAACGCTACACGGCCGAGGACAATTTCCGTTTCAAGGTCCTTTCAACGGGTGTTTTCCTTTTCAAGGATCGCATAGTCATCGTGATGGCCGACGATGCCTGCCTGTTTGAAGGCAGGCCCTTTATGAAAATCCAGGCCATTCAGGATATCTTCCTGAAGCTCATCTACGGAGCCATCCTGCACTTTGTCGAGCACATTAAAGGCATCAACCTCATCTCAAGCGAGCTGGAGCAGCAAATCAACACCGCCATGGAGAATAAGTACCTGCTGAACCTTTTTGCGCTCGAGAAGAGTCTTGTCTATTACCTCAACGCCATTAACTCCAACGGCGTCCTCATAGAAAAGATCCGGAACAACGCCTCGAAGATGGGATTGAGCCAGGAGAATCTTGAGTTCCTCGACGACATTGTGATTGAGAATAACCAGTGCCGCGGCCAGGCGGAGATCTATTCGCAGGTTCTGGCCGGTTTGATGGATGCCCGTGCTTCGATTATCAGCAACAACCTCAACGTGCGAATCAAAACGCTCACCATCATAACGATAGCGATCATGCTGCCGACCCTGGTCGTCAGCCTCTTTTCGATGAATGTCCATATCCCCCTCTCCGAGTTTCGCCACGCATTCTGGGTGATCGCAACATTGGCGGCAATCTCCGCGATGGCTGTCGCAATCCTGTGGCGCAAGAGGCGATGGTAAACCCGGCTCGGTTTCCCGCTGGGACATTTCACTGTTCTTTCGCCCGAAGAGCGGATTCCACACCGCCAACACTTATCATACTCTTGACGGTTGCAGCGGCAGGTAATATATTGCGCGTCTGGGCGGCTGTTACCGCAGGCCTGTCCGGTTCGCCGGTCACTGATTGAGGCTTCGTCGAAAAGACAGGGACGTTTTCAAAAGGAGAGTATGGTGCAGGACAGCAAACACAAGACCAGAAGTAACGTCAATGCGGCGATTGAAAAAGCACGGCTCAAAATATGCGAGTACCTTGACAGGGCCTTGAAAGAAGGGCGGATTGACCGGCAGTTGTATGAGGAGGCGGCGGAGCACACTTTCGCCAACCTCAAACAGTGGCTGAAAGATAAACACATCGACGCCGTCTCACCCCGCTTGAAGGAAGGGGTCCGCCGTGCTATAGAGAACGGGCAATGGGAGAACATCGTGAACGCCTTTCGCCGGACCGTCCGTTTCGGCACGGGGGGAATCAGAGGAATGATGGCGTTCGACAAGGCGTCCATCGTTCAGTTGAAAGACGAAGGACTCTGCGCCCCGATATTGAAGGGGCCCAATACCATCAACGACCTTGTCTTCCTGCTGACCTCTGTGGGCGTTGCCAAATTCGGCAAAGACCAGCGCCGGCCCTTCAAAAAAGTCGTGATCGGATACGACAGCCGCATCAGGGGATATGACCTGGCGGCGCTGGTGGCACAACTGTTTCTGGCCTACGATTACACCGTGTACTTTTTCGACGCCCCGTGCCCCTATCCGGAAGTAACCTTTGCGATACCCCACAAATCGGTCAAAGCCGATGTGGGCATTCTCATCTCGGCCAGCCACAACGATTACCGCTACAACGGCTACAAGCTCTCGTGCAGCAACGGTTCCCAGTTCGACCCCGAACAGCGGGATGAAATGTACAACAAGTACATTGCCCACTCGGATACGGCACAGATTCGCCTCTGCCCGTTTGACGCAGCCCCAAAAGGCCGTCTGCGGTTTCTCGGCGGCAGTGAGCCGGTTGCGGGATTCGACTATGCCGCAAGAGAGAACTGCCTGATAGATATTCACAGAGAGCATCGGGAGCACGTCAAAAGCTTCCTGCTCACCCCGGACCTTGCCCAACAGCAAAGCTCGTCGCCGAATTCATTGAGAATCGGCTATTGCGCCTTTCACGGGTCCGGCAACATCGCCGTTCCAAGACTCTTAAGAGAAGTCGGATTCACAGATATAAAACCGGTAACACACAATGGGCTGAATGATTTGAATGGCTTGTTCCCCTCTTTCTGCAGTGAGCCCGGACGCGAACAGCAGCCGGACCCGGGAGACCCGCGTGCGGCGAAGATCGCCGTCAAAGCATTCAAGCACGACTATCCCGGTCAATTTGACGGCATAGACATCCTGATCGGAACCGACCCCGATGCAGACCGGTGCGGCGTGGTCGTCAAAGTGCCCGAGAACCAGCGGCATCTGTACGGCGGCGAAGACTATTACCTCCTTCCCGCCGACGATATGTGGGCTCTTGTTCTCTGGTACAGGCTTCAAAGAGACATTGAGAAGTACGGCCGGGTCAAGGACGCAAACAAGAAATTTGTGACTCTGTCACATACTACCTCAGACAGCATCACGCATCTGGCCCGCAAACACGGCCTGGGGGTCGTCCGGACATGGGTGGGTTTCGCCGCTTTGGCCGCCGCAACCCGGGACGTCTGGGACGGCAAGGAAAAGAAAATTCTGCATCTCGTTGACGGCCGGGATCAGACGTACGTCGATCTCTGCCACCCTTTTGTGTGCGACTGCCAGGGCATGGAAAACGGCAAGCGATCCATCAACGTCGGGGCGATGGAACAAAGCAACGGCTTCTCCATCCTCGGAGGCCCTCCGCCGAACAAGCGGTCCCTCGGCGAGGGCGGCCACGTGCGCGACAAAGACGGGACCTTTGCAGCTCTGCTGATCGCCGAAATCGCCGCATGGGCCAAGAATAAAAGAACGACGCTCCTGGAGCTGCTGGACAAGCACATCTACCTCGACCCGCAGATCGGCCTGTTCGTCAACCTCTACGAACCCGATCCGCTCGACGGCGAGTACCCGGGCATCGAGGGAGACCGCCTGAAAAAGGCCATTCTGCGAAGAACGCTCGGCTATTTCCAGCTTGCCCTGAGCGGCAGCCTGAAGCTCGGCGGTCTGCCGGTCAAGTCCGCCTGCATTTATCGAACCGGCAAATACGATGCAATCTATCCGCTGACCCACGACTTCCAGTTTCCGGATGAGGGCGTGCGGTTCTTTTTCGACGACGATAAGCTCAGCCATGCCACGGTCAGGCCGTCGGGTACGGGAAACTCGCTGCGCTTCCATATTCAGCTTCACGACGGCGCGGTCACCGAGTCGAACCTCACCGAAAAGAAGGGCCGTCTCAGGGCGCAAGGCAAAGCCATCATGGACAATATCCGGGAGCTGCTCGGGGCCCCAAGAACCTGAGCTCGATCCCGACGGAGATTCCCTGAATCAGGGTCTTTGGTACAGCCTCCGAACAAACTCGCCCTTGTTCGCCGCGGGTATTATGCGCCTCCGAAGCCTCCGGCGCAAGATTGACTGTTGACTTTCGACTTGCCGCCGCTATATAGTATTCGGCATATCTGATTATCTCGTTGCGCCCGTTGGCCCGAGAGCTCACAAGAGTCGCTTTCTTATAAGAGAGTCTATGCTATGGATCCTGCAATTTTCAACATGGATGACATAATAGGTGTTTACCCCGACCAGGTCAGCGAAAAGGACGCGTGGAAAATCGGCTGCGCTACGGCCCGGTTCCTGCGGTCTTTGCTTCGCGGCTACGAGCGGGGACAGGCCAATGCGCAGTCGTTGTGCGTCGGCCGCGATATGAGAGCGCACAGCGGACCGATGGCCGAGGCTCTCATCGAGGGAATGAGCGCCATGGGGGCGAATGTGATCGACATCGGATTGATTGATACACCTCAGATGTATTTCGCCATTAATCATCTCGGTACATGCGGCGGTGTGCAAGTCACGGCTTCCCATCATCCGGCCAAGTACACAGGGTTCAAGATAGCGGGGCTGGACGCCAAGCCGATCAGCGCCGACACGGGCCTGAAGGACATAGAGCATATCGCGATGGCCCTGCTTCACACCAAGGGCAATGCAACCGGTACGGTGACCGCCCGCGACCTGACCGCCGAGTACAAAAATCACGTGTTGAAGTTTCTGCGGCCGAATGTAAAAAAGATGAAGATTGCCGTCGATGCGTCCAACGGAATGGCGGGTAAGATGGTGCCGGCGATTTTCAGCCAGTTGCCCGTGCAGATCGTCAGCCTGAACTTCGAGCACACCGGCAAATTCAAACACGAGCCGGATCCGATGGTTGAAAAAAATCTCGCTGACGTGAAAGCCGCAATCAAGAAAAACAAGTGCGATTTCGGCGTGTGCTTCGACGGCGACGCAGACCGTCTGACGGTCCTTGACGAGAAAGGAAACATAATCGGCTCGGACATGATCGCTACGTTGATGGTGCCTTACTTTTTGGAGAAAGAGCCGAAATCGACGGTTGTTTACGATTTGCGATGCAGCCGGGGCCTCGTCGAGGAGATCATCAAGCATGGGGGCACGCCCCGTCGGGAAAGAGCCGGACAGGCATATATTAAGAAAGCCCTGCGGGATTCTCACGCCGTGTTCGGCTGCGGACTTTCAGGCCGGTTCTATTACCGTGACAACTATCACACCGATTCGGCCCTGATTACGCTGGTGCACCTGATCAACATTCTCAGTGAAGCCAAGGCCCCGTTAAGCGAGCGAACCGGCCCGCTGCAACGATATTTCAGCAGCGGCGAGATAACCCTGGAGGTGGAAAACAAACAGACTAAGCTGGATGAGTTTACACGGCGATATAGCGACGGACAAATCGACCATCTCGACGGCATGACCATCGGGTACAAAGACTGGTGGTTTAATTGCCGGCCGAGTGACGACGAACCGCTGTTACGGCTGAGGGTGGAGGCCAAAAGCAAGAACCTGCTTGACGAAAAGCTCTCCGAAATGACCGAGCAGTACGCCAGGCCGGCCTGACGTACTCCCAATCGAGCACAAATTACTGCCTTTTCAGGAACAATACAGGAAAATAAAATAATGGAAGTGCAAACAAGAACATTTCAGACACCCAACGGTCTGGTTGAAGGCGTGCAGACTAAATGGACGGGATTCAACGTCCTTATGGTGACCGGGTCGAAAGGTTTTCTGGCCTGCCCCGCCATTGATACGGATGCGTGCGAGCGGTACGGCGTCGCTGCGGCGCTGGTCGAAAGTACGCCGGATAACCCGATACGCACACTGGAACGCTTCCCGGACCGGAAAATCACGAAGGTAAACGCCAAAGCCAAAGCCCTCGGAATCAAAGAGGGCATGAGCGTGGTTGATGCCTTTGCGCTGATTGCGTAGTGCAACAAATACACCGCCGAGTTTTTGTACAAGCAGGAGATAACTATGGAAAGCAATCGTGTTTCTCGCCGTCGGTTTATCGCCGGCGCTGGCGCTGCTATCGGCGCCTTCGCAACTGCCGGCGGTATCGCCACGGCATCGCAGACCACAGACAAGACCGGCCCGGGATCAAAAGTACCGTTCAGATTTTGTTTCAACACCAGCACGATTCGCGGGCAGAAGCTGAGCCTGGACAAGGAGATCGAGATTACAGCCGAGGCCGGCTACACCGGGATCGAGCCGTGGATTGACAAAATCCGGGAATATGCCGGCAGCGGCAGTCTTAAGGATATACGCAAAAAAATCGGCGACCTCGGACTGACCGTCGAAGGGGCTATTTCCTTTGGACGCTGGATCGTGGACGACGACGCCGAACGAGCTAAGGGCCTGGAACAAATCAAGCAGGAGATGGATATCCTGTCGCAAATCGGCGGCAAGCGCATCGCCGCACCGCCCGCCGGGGCCAATAGAGAGCCGGGACTTGATCTGATGAAGGCTGCCGAGCGCTATCGCGCGCTGCTGGAGCTGGGCGACCAGATGGGCATCGTGCCACAGCTCGAAATCTGGGGCTCGTCAAGTAATCTGCACGGGCTGGGCGAAGCCATGTTTGTCGTGATTGAGAGCGGCCACCCCAGGGCGTGCCTGCTGCCGGATGTCTATCACATTTATAAAGGCGGCTCCGACTTCAACGGCTTGAAGCAAATCAGCGCTCAGGCCATCAACGTGCTTCATTTGAACGACTATCCCGCCGAGCCGCCTCGCCAGACCATCACCGACCGCGACCGCGTCTATCCGGGCGACGGCATCGCACCGCTGACGCAGATTCTTCGCGACCTGCAAGCCAACGGCAGCCGGGCCGCACTGTCGCTGGAGCTGTTCAATCCGACCTACTGGAAGCAGGACCCGTTGACGGTGGCCAAGACCGGCATGGCTAAGATGAAGGCTGCGGTAAGCAAGGCCCTGGATGTGAGCTGAGCCGTGAAGATTGGCGATATCCCGGCCCTCACGGAGCAGAAGCCCCAACCTGAGATAAAGCCAGCGGAAAGAGAGGGGAAAAATGAAAGCCAGTACGTGCTGTATTATTTTGACGGTTGCCGCCGGATTTCTCCTCGTCCCTGTTGCGGGCAGGACGGAATCTCCCTTGCCCGGCGGGAAGTCTTTCCCGATGGACAAGCCTCGTCCGGAGTTGGTCGGGATTGATGGTTTGCGCGCCCGCATTCTGCGAGGGGGCAACGACCGAAGCGCAAACGGGCTGGATTGGACGCAGCTCTATTCTCAAGTGGCACAGAAGCTCGATAACGCCGGCATGAAGCTGAATTCCGAGATTACGCAGGGCGCGTCCAACAATCCAGAGCTGCGGATATACATCGAAGTGCTCAAGCTCGAAGATTCGCCGAAGCGGGTGCTCCGCATTCAAACATCGCTGGCAAGAGCCGTGTGTCTGACGGAAAAGCGCAATCCCGTCTTCAAGGCGGAGATATGGCAAATAAGTCCGGTGATGCAGGCTGTCCCGGCAGACGAGCTGCCCGTCATGGTTACGGACGTGGTGATCGAGCAGGTCGAAGCCTTTATCCTTGCCTGTGAGGCGAGCAACCCGCGGGACGGCCGGTCCTCTGAGGGCCGGACAAAGCAGGCGGATTCACCAATGCCCGCGGAGAAAGGACTCAGGCCGGATCCCGGGCCGGGGACGGCCGAATCCAGGTACGTTGCGTCTAAGAGCAGCGGCGTCTTCCATAGACCTGAATGCCGCTGGGCACAAAACATCTCGGCGGAAAACCTTGTCAGCTACAGCAGCAAAGACGAGGCAACCCAGGACGGCCAAAGGCCCTGTAAATCGTGCAATCCATAGATGAGACTCCAGTTCATAACGTGTAAAGTCCTGCAAAGAGAAGCGTATTTTTGCGCGGCCCGCTCAAACAACGTCGTCGATGTGGTCCTGATGGAACAGGGCCTGCACGATGAGCCGCAGAGACTTCGCGCGGAGGTCCAGAAGGCCCTCGATAATACCTGCGATGTCCAGGACCGCCCCTACGATGCCTCGCTGCTGGGTTACGGCCTTTGCAGCAACGGGATTGTGGGATTGTCAGCCAAAATCCCCGTCGTTGTGCCGCGAGGCCATGACTGCATCACGCTCCTGCTCGGCTCGAAAGACAGATACCAGCAATACTTCGACTCCCACCGCGGCGTTTATTGGTATAGCGCCGGTTGGATAGAATCCGGCAAGCAACCCAGTAAAGAGCGGTACGAAACGTTGCTCAGAGAGTACAAGTCAAAATACGGCGACGATAACGCTCAATATCTCATGGAAGTCGAGCAAGGTTGGATAAAAGAATACAACTGGGCAACGTATATCGACTGGGACCTTGTCGAATCGAACGAATATAGAGACTATACGAAACGCTGTGCCGAGTTTCTGAGCTGGAACTACGACGAGCTGCAGGGCGATCCCGGCCTCATGCAGAAATTCGTTGACGGGCGATGGGACGGCGCGGAGTTTCTGGTCGTCAATCCCGGTCAGCAGATCAAGGAAGACCTGACCAGCGCCGGAATAATAAAAGCCGAATAAAAACAGTAGAACCCGAGATCATCTGATGAATTGGACCATGATCATAGTCATCGCCGTAGCATTAGCAATGGACGCCTTTGCCGTGTCCGTTGTCAGCGGCAGTACGTATAAACAGTTGCATATCAAACACGCCCTGCGGATGGCCGCCTTTTTCGGCGGCTTTCAGGCGTTCATGCCGCTGATAGGCTCGCTTGCAGGACTCGGCTTGAAAGAGTACATAGCCACGTACGACCACTGGACGGCTTTCGGGCTTCTGAGCGCCGTAGGCGGCAAAATGATCTACGAGTCATTCAAAATCAAATCCGTCGAGGATAGTCCCGACCCGTCGAAAATCCTTGTCTTACTGGTTCTGTCCATTGCGACCAGCATCGATGCCCTGGTCATCGGCATTACCCTCTCGCTGATCGCCACGTCCATCGCCCTGGCAGTGGCCATCATAGGCCTGATAACCTTCGTGCTGTCTTATCTCGGCGTTCTTATCGGCAAGCGGTTCGGGCACTTTTTCGAAAACAAAATCGAAATCTTCGGCGGCCTCATTCTCATCGCTATCGGCGTCAAAATATTGGTGGAACACTTGTTTTTTTGAGTTGTGCTTGCAACGAACCACCGCGACAATATAATACATACGTTAACTCACCAGGCTCAGCGATTGCAGAATCACGGGCCGGTGCGTGTGGCTATAAAAGGTGGTTCTTATGCGTTCCAAGGTGTATGTGATCAAAGCTTCCGTTCGTGACGGCCACAAGGCGATCTCCGACAAGGCCCGCAGGCTGTTCAAGGCCGGCGGTTTCGCCGGGTGCTTTGAGCCGAATGATTTTACGGCGGTGAAGGTTCACGTCGGAGAAGATCGCAACAACACGCACATCGCGGCTCCGTGTATCAAGGGCCTGGTCGATGAGCTGCTCGAATTGAAGACAAAACCATTCGTGACCGATACGACCACACTGTACGTCGGCAGAAGACATAACGCCATCGACCATACGATCATGGCCGCCGAGCACGGTTTCAGCCTGGAGGGGCTGGGAATACCTTTCATCGTGCCGGATGGATTGTTCGGGACGTCTGAGGTCAAAGTGAAGGTCAACGGCGAAATCAATAAAGAAGTCTTCGTGGCATCGGATATCGTCAGAAGCCAGTCGATTCTCTCGGCAGCGCACTTTACGGGTCACGTCGCGGCCGGCCTGGGAGCGACGATCAAAACGTTAGGCATGGGCTGTGCAAGCAAAAGAGGCAAGCTGACTCAGCACGCCGCCCTGACGCTGGCGATCAGCGATGACTGCACGCGCTGCGGCGTATGCGCCGAGCACTGCCCCGCCGATGCCATCACACTGGGCGAGATCCAGGCGCACATCGACCAGGATAAGTGCATCGGCTGCGCCGAATGTATGGCAATGTGCCGATTCGGCGCCGTCGCGTGTAATTGGGGCCAGGAGACGGACGTGTTGCAGAAAAGCATGGCCGAGTATGCACTGGGGACCCTGAAGGGCAAAGAAGGTAAAGCAGCCTTTTTCAATTTTCTGCTGTCCATGACCAAAGATTGTGATTGCTTCGACACGCCGAACATGCGACCAATGGTCGATGATATCGGCATCGCCGCCTCGAACGACCCGGTTGCGGTTGACGCCGCGGCGCTCGATTTGGTGGAGAAAAAGGCCGGGCGAAAACTGGCGAAATTACTGAGCAACGATCAGCTCGACCCGCGATGTCAAATCGCACACGCCGAGCGCATCGGTCTGGGAAGCTGCACATACGAGTTAGTGGAAGTCGATTAGCAAGAGCAAGCACGTTTGAGGAGCCGACATGTCTCTGGGACACATACTAAGAGAAAAACGCGAACGGTTGAATCTGACCCTGGACGACGTCAGCAGCCGGGTCGGGTTTTCCAAACCGTATCTATCTACAATTGAAACCGGCAAGGTCAAGAACCCGCCCAGCGACGAGCTGCTCAGTAAGCTGGAAAAGGTCCTTGAGTTCAAACGAGGTCAGCTTCTGCACATCGCCCACATGGAGAAGATGCCTTCCGATATTCGCCAGCAATATGAATCGACCGAATCGGAAAACCAGAAGTGGCGGCAGATTGCCAGGAATCTGATAGACAAGAAAGTCAGCGTAAAGCGGTTCGGCGCGCTTCTTGCCAGGAACAAACTGGCCACCGAACAGAGCAAGACAACTCTGGCCGCCGGGCGGCTGGTTCCCGTGATAAACAAAGTCTCCGCCGGTTATCCGACCGATTTCGACGATATGGACTATCCCGTGGGCATTGCCGACGATTACATTCGCTGCCCGGACCTGCACGACCCGAACGCCTTCGCCGTCCGGGTCGTCGGCGACTCGATGGAGCCGAGATTCTGCGAAGGGGATATCGTGATCTTCTCTCCGGCGGCGGAAGTACATAACGGAGACGACTGCTTCGTCCGTTTCGCCATGCCTCACGAGACGACCTTCAAGCGGGTGTTCTTCGAGGCCGAAAACAAGATTCGCCTCCAGCCGAGGAACGAAAAGTACTCCCCCACCATCGTTGACGGAAAGCGTATCAACGGCCTCTACCGAGCTATCATAAAACACGAAAGACTGTAGCGGTCATCCGGGATTCTGCCCCGCCACGGCCAGAACCAGGGCGAAAACCTTCGAAGCCCCGGCCTGCCTGAGCGTCCTGGCGCACTCATTCAGCGTAGCACCGCTCGTTTTGATATCATCGACGAGGCAGATCTTCCGCCCCGCAAAATGATGCCCCCTGGAGACGGCAAAAGCACCGGCAACGTTTTTCGCACGGGCGATGGGACTTGCCGCACTTGGCTGGGTTCTGGTTCGGCGGATTCGCACAAGTTTCGTGCTGATCCTGGCCGCGGGGTGCGTCAATTTGCCCGCCAGTACGCGCGACTGATTGTAGCCGCGAACCAGACGCCTCGACCAGTGGAGCGGGACCGGCACAAAAAGCTCTATTTCAGTATAGAAACCGCTGCCCTGGAGTGCCGCGTCGGCGAAAGAGCCCAGAACCGAATCAAGCTCCGTTGTGCCATTCTTGAAAGCCAATATCATTCTGCGCAGGCTCTGGTCATAGACTCCGGCCCGGGCAATGCCGTCAAAACATATCTGTCTGCCCTGACAATCGGGACAGACGCCCTGCAGTTGCCCGCATCACGGCCGCACCGCCGACAGTAATCAGCCCCGGTACATGTCAGGAGCTGGTCCCAGCAATCCCGGCATAGCCCCTTGTCGATTTCGCCGATGCTCTGCCGGCAGTTGATGCAGACAGCAGGCCACAGGAGCTGATTCACGCCTTGCAGCACGAACGCGCCAGCTTGCTTAGCACGAATATAGGTCCATTTTGGCCTTCCCTCGTTCACGGCGGCAATTATACGAACAAAGGGCCGAATTGGCCAATAGTACTGTTCGGAAGACATCTCTTTGAGGCCGATAGAGAGGATACTTCGGATTACCATAAGAAATACTGAATATGTGTTAAGCAATGCTGATGGAAATGACCAGTCAAAAGATAATGATGCCATACTTATTATTTTTCTAAACCCTTTATATCAAATATGTTGTACACGCCTCTGCACCCCAAAACTGGACGTTCTTTGCAATCAAATGTTGACCAGAAGCGTCTGAACTGCTATAATCCAAGCTTTAATGGCTAAATCATTGAGAACAACCGGAAAGAAACGAGAGAAAAAGTCCTCCTCCGAATTCGTCAAGGTTAAAGTCAAGAAGCCTTTTCGGAACTATCAGCAGGCTATTGACTACCTTCTTGCGAAGACGGACTACGAGAAGCAGGAGCGGCTGCGCTACAACGTTACCACGTTCGACCTCGACAGGATGGAGAAACTGCTGTCGCTGCTGGGCAATCCGCACAACAAAATCCATACAGTCCATATAGGCGGCACAAAAGGAAAAGGTTCTACGGCAACAATGCTGGCCCGAATGCTGGAGGCAAACGGCTATAAGGTAGGACTGTACACCTCCCCCCACGTGGTCCACCTGCACGAACGGATCATGGTGAACTCGGAAATGCTCAGCGAGGCGGAGATGCGGGACCTGCTGAACCGTATTTACGCCCCCGTTGAAAAGATGTCGAAGACCCCGCCCACTTTCTTCGAGATCATGACGGCCCTGGCGTTCATGCACTTTGTCGATAAACATGTTGATATTGCGGTGATTGAGACGGGCATGGGCGGCAGGCTGGACAGCACAAACGTGATTCAGCCCCAGGTGGTCGGCATAACGAGCCTGAGTATCGACCACATGCAGCAGCTTGGAAACACAATCGACCTTATTGCCGAGGAAAAAGCGGGCATTTTCAAGCGTGGGGTGCCGGCCATCACCGTCCAGCAGGACCCGGCCGCGATGCAGGTTCTGCGAGCGAAAGCCCTGGCCATCAAAGCGCCTCTGAGCGTGACCGGGACGGACATTGATTTCTCGCATCGGTTTGAGACGTCGCGGGAGCACGGCCCGCACACCCGAATCTGCCTGACCACGCCGACGAGCAAATTCGAGCATCTGCGAGTGCCGCTGCACGGCAACCATCAGGCCATCAACTGCGGGCTTGCCCTGGCCATGCTGGACAAGCTCAAAACGCTGGGCTACAAAATAGACAATGACAAGGCGGCTGAGGGGCTCAGCAAGGTCTCCCTGGCCGGCCGGATGGAGATGATCTCACAGGACCCGCGGATTCTGATCGACGGCGCCCACAATGCGGCGAGCATCCAGGCCCTAATGCACGCAATAGGCCAAAATATTCCGTATGATTCTATGGTCGTAATCTTCGGCTGCAACAACGACAAAGACATTAGAGGAATGTTGGATAAATTGCAGTATGGGGCCGACAAAGTCATCTTCACCTGCAGCAACTCGGTCAAAGCCACGCCGCCGGAGGAATTGGCCGACATGTACACCGAGATCTGCGGCAAGATGTGCCAGACCGCCGTCAGCCTCGGCCCGGCCCTCCAGCTCGCCAAGAGCGCTATCACCAAAGAAGACCTTATCTGCATTACCGGCAGCTTCTACCTCGTCGGCCAGGCCAAAGTGCGCTTCCAGCCGCCGAGCACGCCGGCGTAGCCGTGCGAGCGCAGGCGTCCCGAGCTTGTCCCTTAGGGACGAGTCGAGGGATATTCCCGCACCCGCAGGAGTATAAGCTCCGCCACAGACTATTCTTGCCCAAGCCAATTGTCCGCAAGAACAATGCTTACCGGCTCGGAAAGAGAATCGCCGAAATAGCAAATTCGCGATTGATTGCCGTCCGGCGAGTGCTATATTATGCTCATAGTTTTCATTGATATTCCCCGAGTCGTAAGAAATGGATTACACCCGAGCCGAACCCATTCGACTCGTCCCGACTTGTCGGGACTCGCTCAGGGCGGGCGAAATGGTATTTGGGATGTTATGCGGATCAATATAAACCATGTTAGGCCACTACGCACTTGGGAGCTGTTCGTCGATGCTGCCGCTTCCGGATTATGAGCACTTTCAGTACAACTTCTCGCCGCCTGAGCTGCCTGACGAGCTTGTAGCATGGGCGAAATTGCGCGAGTGCGAGCGCCGGGTCGCTACTTATACCTGGGCCGAAAGCAACAACGACATCAGCAATCCGCAGTATCGAGTGCTCCTCAATGACGCGTTGAGCGCACTCCTAATGACGATAGAGGCAGTATTCCAGTTCCTTAAGGACGAGTCCTTCCCGGGAACGAAGGATATGGAGAGATGGCTTGTCGCGCAGCCCGAATATGACGTCTTGCTCCGAGGTCTACGGACTCTTCGCCACTTTGAAGCGCACGTTGAGTCTATACCCGCTGCCGGGCACATCACCGTGGCCGTGGGAGGACCCACGAGGCGCCGCTGGTCGCTTCAAGCACTCGATGCGAGCGATCTTAATAGACTGCAACATTCGCCGCTGACTGTCAAGCTGTTGCCGGAGTGGAACGGCCTTGTCGGTCAACTACGGAACGCGGAGCTTTTTCCGCGCGCACTACAGAAACTGCAAGTACTCTTGGACCGAGCGAAGGACCTGAAGAGAGATTCGGGGTCGGTCGCACCAGTGGCCTAACCACTGCATGCAGTTGACAAGGCCACCGGCGTTCGATGTCTAACCCAGCGCTGCAGGGGATGCGCGATGAAGCCGCGCGCCCCTCGCCGTGGGTGTTCTTTTCACCCCTTCCTCTGATTGCTGAATCTACAAGTCCCCTTAGCGCGGTAGGATCGAGACGTCCCGATTCCAACTTCAGATTATTGTAATTCGAGGAAGATTTTGATATTATCGTGGCGTTGAAAGGCCTGGTTGCGTAGCCAGGCGTTTAATCCGCCTGCGGCGGATAAATATGGGAAATGTCGGTTCATGATTATTAATGGCGGAATTATTATGGGTGTTATAGGCATTCTTATTACTATTATTGTTGGCATTGTTGGCATTTTCCCAAACCCAATCCGCGATTTTATTTTAGAATGGATAGGGAGGCCATTACAGATTAAACCTAAACAAAAAGATATTTTATTTTCCGAAGATGGGGATAATTGGAGTGAAAATTTTTTTGTTTATTTAACCAATAACACAAATAATACTTATTACGATATAAATATTACTTCTGAATTTCCAAATTCTATAGACATTCATATTTTACCAGAAAATTCTAACGAATTTTCGGTGATTGGATCAAAAGATGCAAAAATTTTTATTGGATCAGATTTTATGTTGGCTGGAGAAAATAAGGAAAAGAGAACGAAAATTGTTCAAACTGTGATAAATAATATAGGGCCTAACGAAAAAAAGAAAATAAAAGTAGTTGTTAATAAAAAAGATTATAACAAAAATTTCCGTTTAGAATTCAAAGTCGGTGGTTTCAACAAAATTTCGAAATCTATTTTAAATAAATAGATCCGACCGACCCGTGTCATTCTCAGAGTCTGAAAATCTCAAAATTACCCTTGAAATTTTATTTCTAAAATGATTTTACCAACTTATGCTTGATTTTGAGAGGAAATCTGGGGACAGCATTTTTAGTTCTGAGTTTTTTGTTGATAGTCTTTCGACAAGCTCAGGATGGTGAGCAGAGCTTGCCCTGAGCGAGTCGAACGGGTCGAACCATTCGTAGTTAAAAACAATGAACAAAAAAATCTGCTTCAATTTATTAGGGGCATGGCACGGTTGGTACGAGTCGTCTTGTGACAACCCCATTCTAAGGCCAGGTGCTGAGCGGAGTGAAGCATCTGGGTTCCGAGCGGTGATACTCAGCCCAGATTCTTCGGCTTTGCCTCAGAATGACAAACGCGGAAGGGTAATTCGGATAGGTTCTTACGCATGAACGCATCTACGCATTGACGCACGAATGCTGCTGGCCCCCAAAGCGGCAAATCCCCCGTTCTGGGGCAAAGCCACAGCTTTGGTTGCCCTGTTTTTTTCATATCGTACTCGTAATATACTGTGAAGATGCTACAGTCTCGAATTTTCCGTGCAATTTCTGCAAGATGGCAGTACCGTATTTTCGGTTTGCAATAGGGGTAAATCTGCGTTATATAATCGTCTTTCCAGGATCAGGTGTGGCGAGGGCGTCTCGCCCTTGATCGAGGGCAGGATGCCCTCGCGACTCGCGGGCAGGATGCCCACGCCACACAAGGAGTTGACCATGGCGGAAGTGAAGAAATATATCGCCGTCGATCTCGGCGCCGAGAGCGGCAGGGTCATGCTCGGCTCGGTTTCGGCCGAAAGGCTTGTGCTCGAGGAAATCCACCGCTTCGGCAACGGCCCGATCGAGGAGGCCGGCTCGCTGCGGTGGGATTTCGAGCGGCTGCTGGGCGAAGTGAAAACCGGCATCGGCAAAGCGACAAAAGCAGCGCGCGCCCAGGTCTGGGGCATCGGCGTCGATAGCTGGGGCGTCGATTTCGGCCTGCTGGACGCCGACGGAAAGCTCATCGAGAACCCCTACCACTATCGCGACAGTCAAACCAACGGCATGATGGAAAAGACCTTCAAGCTGATGAGTTCACCCCGTGAGATAGGTCGCACTAAACAGGGTTGCAAAACCTCAGATGAGAGTAATATCTCACGGGGTAAACGCGAGATTTATGACAACACCGGCGTGCAGTTCATGCAGTTCAACAGCCTCTACCAACTGCTTGCGATGCGAACGAACAACTCCGTCGCCTTAGCCAAAGCCAAGACGCTGATTTTCATCGCCGATTTGTTCAGCTACTTTCTGTGCGGCAAGATTTTCGCCGAATACTCTCTGGCAAGCACCTCGCAGTTCATGGACATGAGAACCGGCCAGTGGTCGAAAGAAGTGCTGGACAGACTGTCTTTGCCGACAAACATCATGCCCAAGATCATTGCCCCCGGGACCGTCGTAGGCCAGTTGACGGGCGAGATCGGCAGAAAACTGGGCTGCGGTCCTGTCCCCGTGATTGCAATCGGCTCGCACGATACCGCTTCAGCCGTCGTGGCGGTTCCTGCCGCCGGAGATGCCAACTGGGCCTATCTCTCATCCGGAACGTGGAGCCTGATGGGCATCGAAGCGCCCCAGGCCATTGTCAATGATAAGACCTTCGAATATTCGTTTACAAATGAGGGCGGCGTGGAAAACACGATTCGGCTCCTGAAGAACATCATGGGCCTGTGGCTCATACAGGAATGCCGGAGGCAGTGGCAGCGGGAAGGGGCGGATTTGTCCTACGCGGAAATGGCGGCGATGGCAGAGGAAGCCAAGCCGTTCGCCCGCCGTATCGACGTGGATTGCAGCGCATTTCTCGCGCCGGGCGATATGCCCAAACGAATCAACGAGCATTTGGCTGCGACAAAGCAAAAGCCGATCCAGGACAAGGGGCAGATGATAAGAGCCATACTGGAAAGCCTGGCCCTGAAGTATCGGCGGGTCTTCGAGGCGTTGGAAGACGTCGCCGGGCATACCATCGACGTTCTGCACATCGTCGGAGGCGGCATACAGAATGAGTTGCTCTGCCAGTTCACGGCGAGCGCCCTGGGCAAGAGAGTCGTGACCGGCCCGGTTGAGGCCACGGCCATCGGCAATATCCTGATGCAGGCTAAGGCCGCCAGGCAAATCAAAACGCTCGCTGAAGCCCGGCAGATTGTCCGCAATTCATTCGAGCTTAAAGAATACCAGCCGCAGGAAACATCCCTTTGGCAAAAGCAATACGAGAAAATCAAGAAGTGAAAAGCAAAAAAAGCAAGCATGCCTCAATCGAAGTGCTCGAGTTGGCGCTGGATAGTTTTAATCCAGCCAAGAGAAAAGAAGCATTGCAGGCTCTGTGTGCGAAAATCGCAGCGGGGCAAATCGAGCTGCCCCACGCCGGAACGGACGTGAACCTGCATTGTCACACGTTTTTCTCCTATAACACCTACGGCTATTCGCCGACCAAATTTGCCTGGCTGGCGCGCAAATCGGGACTGGCCGTCGCGGGAGTGGTCGATTTCGACGTGCTCGATGCGCTGGAAGAATTTTTCGAAGCCGGAAGGATGCTTGATTTGAAAGTTTGTGCGGGTTTGGAGACGCGGGTTTATGTGCCCGAGTTTGCCGACAGAATCATCAACTCGCCGGGCGAGCCGGGAATCTCCTATCACATGGGAGTTGGATTTCCCAGTGCACAAGTACCGGCCGAGCAAAAGAAATTCCTGGCCGGCCTTCGAGAAACCGCCCAACAGAGAAACCAGAGCCTGACGAACCGCGTGAACAAGCATCTGCACCCGGTGGAGCTGGACTACGAGCGGGACGTGCTTACGCTGACGCCGGCGGGTAATGCCACCGAGCGTCATATCTGCCTGGCGTACGCCCGCAAGGCAAAAGAAATCTTTGGCGAAACGGATGCCCTAACGGATTTCTGGTCGCAGAAGTTAGGCGCCGACGCCAAATCACTGGGGCTTCCCGAGGGCGGGAACCTGCTCAATACGATTCGAGCCAAAACAATGAAACGCGGCGGCGCCGGATACGTTCAGCCGGACAAGGGGTCGTTCCCATGTGTGGCCGATACCAATCGATTCATCCTGGCCGCCGGCGGAATCCCCGTGCACACCTGGCTGGACGGAACAAGCGACGGCGAGAAGGCCATTGAGGAATTGCTCGGCGTTGCAATGAGCACCGGAGCGGCGGCTCTGAACGTGATTCCGGACCGCAACTATACGCCGGGCTCTCCTGATGTAAAGCTGAAGAACCTCTATCAGGTGGTAGCATTAGCGGAAAAGCTCGACCTGATTGTGGTCGAGGGCACGGAGATGAACAGCCCCGGCCAGAAATTCGTCGACGACTTCAACACCGCCGAATTAGCGACGTTAATGCCCGTGTTCCTGAAAGGCGCGCACATCGTTTATGCCCACTCGGTGCTCCAGCGAAAGTGCGGCCTGGGATATACCAGTGAATGGGCACGGAGAAACTTCAAAAACGCCGGCGAAAAGAACCAGTTTTACGAGCAGGTTGGACGCTCGCTGAAACCGTTGCATGAGGACAACCTGAGCGGACTGAATGATAGTTCAACTACTCAGGACATACTGGATAAGATTAGAAATTGAGAGCGTCTGTCAACGAGGGAAAAATGTCTGTCATGGCGAAATTGCCTGAAACACAATACGCGGTGCAGCTTGTCGGGCCGGACAAGCTCGTCTTGAATAAGTCCAAGAAGGTTTTCCGTCCGGGCCGGCGTCAGATTCTTTGCCGGGTGGAAGCCGTCGGGCTTTGCTTTTCAGACCTTAAGCTGCTCAAGCAGTTTTCTTCGCACGTTCGCAAAAGCGAAATCGTCTCCGGCATCGACCTCAACGTGCTCAAAGAGATACCGAGCTACGTACCCGGCGATGCGCCGACGGTGCCGGGGCATGAAGCGGTGGTCCGAATCGAAACCGTCGGCCCCGGCGTGAAAGATTTCGAACCTGGCCAGCGATTTCTCGTGCAGACCGACTACCGCTGGCTGCGAACCGCCACGTCAAACGGCGCGTTCGGATACAATTTCGAAGGGGCATTGGCTGAGTATGTCCTGATGGATGAGAGGGTTACGACCTCGCCGGAAGGCGATTCAATGCTCCTGCCCGTCGGCGAGGAACTGTCCGGCTCGGCGGTCGCCCTGGTGGAACCCTGGGCGTGCGTCGAAGACGCTTACGTCTCTACGGAGCGGACGGGCTTGAAAAAAAATGGGCGGATGCTTGTCGTGGCGGATACGAAGCCGGAGGGTCACGTTTTTCAAGACCTGTTTAATCGACACAGCAGGCCGGCAAAACTCACATGGGTTTCCAAGCTCCCCGCGCCGGCGGATTTGAACGTGACGATTGTCAAAGCCGCCGACATGGCAGCACTTCCCGACGCCGGTTACGATGATGTCATTTACTTTGGCTCCGCGCCGCAGGCCGTTGAAGCATTGTTCGCAAAAGTCGCGGCCAACGGCCTTCTCAATATCGTGTTGTGCGGCGGTAAATTCGGCAGGGACGTTGTGACAATGGTAGGCCGCGTTCACTACGGCGGCATCCGGGTTGTCGGCACCGTAGGCTCGGATCCGGCTGAATCGATGAAAATCATCCCCGCGACGGATGAAATTCGCCCCAGTGACAAGATCAACGTCATCGGCGCCGGCGGACCGATGGGGATGATGCACGTGATTCGTAATATCTGCCAGGGTGTCGAGGGCGTCAGTGTGTTTGCAGGCGACGTGGACGACGGCAGGCTAACTGCATTGACCAAGATCGCTGCACCTTTGGCCGAGAAAAACGGTGTCGAGTACAAACCGTACAACGCGACTAAAGAGAAAACCGCCGAGCTGTTCGACTACACGGCCCTGATGGCGCCGGTCCCGGCGCTGGTTGCCGCCGCCGTGCATGGCGCCGCCGAGCGAGGACTGATCAACATCTTTGCCGGCATACCGGCAACGGTCAGCGGCCCAATCGACCTCGACACGTACATCGAGAAGCGATTATATTTCATCGGGACCAGCGGCTCGACCCTGGACGACATGAAACGGATGCTGGCCAAGGTCGAATCGGGCCGGCTCGATACGAACGTCAGCGTCGCGGCCGTCTGCGGACTCGAAGGCGCCACGGACGGAATCCGGGCGGTCGAGAACCGCTCGATAGCGGGCAAGATTATCGTGTATCCCGCCTGCCGGGGCATGGGGCTGGTCCGGCTCGAAGAGCTAAACGAAAAAATGCCGGAGGTCGCCAAGTGCCTGAATGATGGGCTGTGGACAAAACAGGCGGAACAGAAACTGCTGGAAATGTATGAAGATTTATAGTTGGCTGTCACATTCGGGCTTGATAGTCTGGAAGGGTGGCAGCCTCAAGCGCAGCTTGGGGATGGCTTCCGGAGCATTAACCATCCCCAAAGCCTACGGCTTTGAGGATGCCACCCAAGCGCAGACAAACAACCTGTGAATTCACTTGAAACGGGCCGGTAGGAAGATTTCGATATGAGCAATTCCAAAAAGATCGAAAAGGCGTATGAAGCGGCGAAAGCACGTTACACCGAGTTAGGCGTGGACAGCGACAAAGCGATGGACCGGCTCAGCGAGATCGCGATATCGCTGCATTGCTGGCAAGGCGACGACGTGGGCGGTTTCGAGAGCAGCGAAGGGTTAACCGGGGGCGGCATCATGGCCACGGGCGCTTATCCCGGCAAAGCAAGGTCCGCCGATGAGCTGCGGGCCGACCTGGAAAAAGCATTGAGCCTCATTCCGGGCAAGCACCGGCTGAATCTGCACGCCATATACGCAGAAACCAAAGGCAGCATCGAACGAAATGAATTGGAGCCGAAGCATTTTGCGGCGTGGATCGACTGGGCGAAGGCAAACGGCCTGGGGATGGATTTCAACGGGACGTTTTTCTCGCATCCGAAGGCCGAGAGCGGCTTTACCCTATCGAACGCCGACGAAGGGGTGCGCAAGTTCTGGGTCGAGCACGCCATCGCGTGCCGAACGGTCGGAGCGGCGATGGGAAAAGCATTGGGCACACCCTGCGTCACGAATTTATGGATTCCGGACGGATCCAAGGACATTCCCGTGGACCGCAAGGGACCGCGCGAACGCCTGAGAAAATCGCTCGATGAGATATTCGCAAAGAAGATGGACCGCAGCCGGCTTCTCGATGCGGTGGAAAGCAAATTGTTCGGCATCGGCTCGGAAAGCTACGTCGTCGGCTCGCACGAATTCTACTTAGGCTATGCGATCCGGAACAAAACGCTGCTTTGCTTAGACACGGGCCATTTTCATCCGACCGAGGTTGTCTCCGACAAGATATCGTCGGTACTGACGTTTCTCGACGAGATACTGCTTCACGTCAGCCGGGGTGTGCGGTGGGACAGCGACCACGTGGTGATTCTCTCGGACGAGCTTCGCGCCATCGCCGAAGAAATCGTTCGCGGGGATTATTTGCGACGCGTGCACATCGGTCTGGACTTTTTTGACGCGAGCATCAACCGGGTGGCCGCCTGGGTCATCGGAACCCGTTGTATGATCAAGGCCCTTTTGATCGCCCTGCTGGAGCCGACAAAGACTTTGCGACAGATGGAACAGGCCGGGAACTACACGTCGCGTCTGGCCATGCTCGAAGAGATTAAGACACTGCCCTTCGGGGCGGTGTGGGATTACTATTGCGCTCGTGCGGATGTGCCGGCGGCGGATGCCTGGCTAAAAGAAGTAGAAGCATACGAGGCCAGAGTGACAAGTCTAAGAAAATAGACAATACCGGAACGGAAAGGAATCTATTATGGACAGCCAACACAAGAGCAAGGCCATCGAGGCGCTCGACAAGCTGTATGAATTCGAGCAAGAGCCCGTGTCGCCGGACAAGCTTCAGCCGGGCAGGTACTTTGCGGCCTCATACGGCGGCGAACATATCGCGGGAACCGAGTTTGTCATCGGGGCGCTTTTTGTGGCCTGGGGAGCAACCGCATCGAACATTTTCTGGGGGCTTTTGATCGGAAACCTGCTGGCGGTGCTGACCTGGACGTTTGTCTGTGCGCCAATCGCGGTACAAACGCGGCTGACGCTGTACTGGTATCTTCGCCGGATCGCCGGGCCGGTGACGACAACCATATACAATATCCTGAATGCCGTGCTGTTCTGTATCCTGGCCGGCTGTATGATAACGGTGTCGGCCTCTGCGGTTCGCATACCGTTCGGCATTCCCGAACAGACCAAGTGGTATCCCGAGGACATCCGCTTCGTTGTGGTCGCCATACTCGTCGGCGCGGTGGTGGTAATGCTGGCTATTCTTGGCTTCAAACGGCTGGCACAGTTTGCCGAAGTGTGCGTGCCGTGGATGTTCTTGATGTTTGTAGCAGGAGCGATAGCCATGCTGCCCGGTTTGGCACAGAAAGTCCTGGGCCATCCCATCGGCAGCCTTGCCGACTTCTGGGAATTGGCCAACAAGTCTATCTGGACCGGCGTACGGCCCGACGGCAAGCCCCCCATCGGTTTTTGGCACGTCGCGGCCTTTGCGTGGATATGTAATCTGGCCATGCACGGGGGGCTGTCCGACATGGCCCTGCTGCGCTACGCTAAGAAGGCCTCTTACGGGTTATACTCTGCGTTCGGCATGTATTTAGGCCATTACCTGGCCTGGGTCTGTGCCGGCATAATGGGAGCGGCGGCGGCGATTGTCGTCGGCAAGAGCATCTCGCAGATGGACGCCGGCGGCGTGGCCTGGCAGGCGCTTGGCGTCTCCGGAATTATCGCCGTTGTGCTGGCCGGCTGGACAACCTCGAATCCCACTTTATACCGGGCGGGGCTGGCTTTCCAGGCCGTTACCCCCGGCTGGCCGCGATGGCTGGTGACATTGCTGGCGGGAATTGTGACCACAATCATGGCCTGTTTTCCTTTCGTCTTCGTTTATCTACTAAACTTTGTGGCCCTGTACGGGCTTTTGCTTATGCCGGTCGGCGCGATAGTCTTTGTGGAGCACTGGATCTTCCCCAGGATTGGGCTGACCCAGTACTGGGCCGCCCGCAAGAACCTTGTGTTTAGCTGGCCCGCCTTGTTTAGCTGGGGCATTGCCGTGGCCGTTGCGATGGCGCTCAGGATGACCGGGACGATGCACGAATTTTTCGTGTTCCTGCCGACCTGGTTCCTCACGGCGATCCTATACACGCTGTTCGCCGCCATGGCCGGGGCGAGAGAAGACCTGCCGGAGCTGGTTCTTCAGCCCGTCACTAAAACCGCACGCGCGCCTGGCGGAGAGAAACCAGCCGTAAAGAAAATCGACACAGCCGCCCGGACTTGGGGAATTGTAGCCCTGGGCTCTCTGATGGTGTGCCTTGTTCTGCCGATCTGGGTATATGTCAGCGGCGGCGAACAATACGAGCAGAATATGGCCACGTTCAAGAGCATCCTGATCTGGCCGACCTTACTTCACTTCATTGCCGCAACTATCTGGGCTGTGAAAAGAGATAAGGCAGATTGAGAGAAAGGAAAGAATTATGCCTGAAATTGACGCCGTAAAAGAAGCAAAAACGTTCTTTGAAGATGTTCCTATGAAGACCGAGGGCTTCTTCCTCAAGGGAGCGAGCTCTCTCGACTGGGGCATGAAGAATCGGCTTTCAAGGATATTCAATCCCGATACGGGCCGGACCGTCATGTTTGCGATTGACCACGGCTACTTTCAAGGGCCGACGACGGGACTTGAGCGGATTGACCTGACCATCGTGCCGCTCATGTACTACGCCGACGCTATAATGCTGACCCGCGGAATTCTGCGAACCACGGTACCGCCGACGCTGACCAAGCCCATCGTGATGCGATGCAGCGGCGGCCCGAGCATCCTCAAGGAGCTGTCGAATGAGGAATTAGCCGTTGACATCGAGGACGCGATCCGGATGAACGTTGCGGCGATTACGCTGCAGGTCTTCATCGGCGGCGAATTCGAGACCCGTTCCGTGCACAATATGACGCGTCTGGTGGATATGGGATTGCGCTACGGTATTCCGACTATGGCAGTGACGGCCGTGGGCAAGGATATGGTGCGGGATGCAAGATACTTCCGTTTGGCCTGCCGAATCTGTGCCGAGCTTGGGGCCCAGATTATAAAGACGTACTATGTTCCGGACGAATTCGGGACGATAACGGCTTCCTGTCCGGTTCCGATAGTGATGGCCGGCGGCAAGAAAATCCCCGTGCTCGACGCCCTGACAATGGCGTACAATGCGGTGCAGGAAGGTGCATCGGGCGTGGACATGGGACGCAATATCTTCCAGAGCGACGCACCCAAAGCGATGATGCAGGCGATTCGCAAGGTTGTTCATGAAGATATGAAGCCGGCTGAGGCCCTCAAACTGTACGAGACCCTCAAGAACGAAGAGCGGAAGGGCCGGGATTGAAAATGCCGGGTAAACCTCTTTTAGGTCAGCTACGCAAAGCATCCCCACTTATTAGTGTGGGTATTCTCACGGCGGACTTGATGTCCCTGGGGTCAGAGTTGAAACTTATGGAGGACGCGGGCGTCAAACTATTACACGTTGACGTTATGGACGGATGCTTTTGCCCGATGATGACCGTGGGTCCTCCATTCATAAAGGCGATGAAGACGTCACTGCTGAAAGACGTCCACCTGATGATAAATGAGCCCCTGGAAAAACTCGACAGCTATGTCGCCGCCGGCGCCGACATGATTACGGTCCACGTCGAATCCTGCCGGCACGTACATCGCGTTTTACAGAAGCTGGGAGAAATGACCAATGCCAACGACCGTGAGAGAGGTATTCTACGCGGCATCGCTTTGAACCCCGGCACGCCGCTTGAGGTTGTCACGCCGCTTATTGATGAGCTGGAAATGGTTTTTCTTCTGGCCGTCAATCCCGGCTGGAGCGGACAGAAGTTTATCCCTGCAACGCGGGATCGCCTCAGCCAGCTAAGACAGATAATTAGCAACTCAAATAGAGACCTCCTGGTAGGCGTCGACGGCGGCATCACACGCGACAACATCGCCGATGTGGCCCGAATGGGAACCAACATCATCGTCACTGGAAGTGCCGTCTTCGATGGAAAAACACCGCTGGAAAACGCCAAATTCATGGTAAGCGAGGTGGAAAACGCCGTAGAAGAACGGTAGTTTATAGGAAAACATGGAAGCACAGCGATGAAGAATAGGGCATCAAGCCACGGATCTTTGAAGCGGTTAGCTCAAATAGTGCCGATTGTTCGCGGACTGCTGGCGGAGCCGACAGGCAATCCAGATATCCCCTATAAGCCCGTCATTCTGAAATCTCTGACAACCGAAGAAGCTATTGATTTCGCCGGCTCATCGAAAAATGCCGAAGCACAACGGTACCCGGCGCCTTTGAGCAAATCCCGGAAGCCGCCGCTTTTTTGGGACACAACGGAATATGATACCGAGCCGGAGAAACTCCGCAAGCAATTGAGCGATTGGATTTCGGATTACTCACTAAAGTATAAGAGCAAGCCTGAAATCGCATGTCTTCGTGGGCTGGGAATACTTTATGTTGACCGAGAGGATGATGCTTCTGATTCGCCTCTTAAGAATAAGGTTGCGCTGGTAACGGGTGCGGCCGGGGCAATCGGCTACGGCATTTGCTGCGGGCTGCTGGAAAAAGGCTGCCACCTGGTCGCCACAGACCTGCCGGGCGAGAAACTTGACCGTTTCACGGACGACCTGAAACAAATAGCCGGCGACCGAGTCACAGGAGTCCCGATCGATGTCACCGACGAAGAGTCCGTCGTGCGAGGTTTTGAACGTGCCATTCTCACCTGGGGCGGGATCGATGCCGTGGTTGTGAATGCGGGCATCCCGCTGGTCAAGTTTCTGAAAGACATAGACCTCGATGCCTTTCGCAAGCTCGAAAAAGTCAACGTGGAAGGCACTTTTCTGACGCTCCGTGAAATCGCCCGCCACTTTATCCTGCAAGGAACAGGCGGTGACGTCATCATCGTGTCCACGAAGAACGTCCCCAGCCCAGGCGCCGGATTTGGCGCCTACAGTGTGACCAAAGCGGCATGTCACCAATTGGGTCGTATCGCGAGCATAGAGCTGGCGCCATACGGGGTCCGAGTAAACATGGTGGCGCCGGACGGAGTTTTTGCTGAGGGCAAGTACAAATCCGGTCTGTGGGCCGAAATAGGGCCCGACCGGATGCGGGCGCGGGGGCTTGATGAAAAAGGATTGCAGGAATATTACCAAAACAGGAATCTGCTGAAAGCCAAAATTACCGGCCGGCATGTCGCTAACGCCGTACTGTACTTTGCCACGCGACAGACGCCGACAACAGGCGTGACGATTCCCGTGGACGGGGGTTTGCCGGATGCCACACCACGATAATTACAAGTGAACTAAAGTTGCAAGTGCCTAAAGTGCCTAAAATTTGGAAGAAGAATGTCGATACTTGATGCTCGTCAAGAATTGAGACTTAACTTTAGCTCACTTTGAATTTATGACTGGCCAATTAACGAAAAAGGAGCATGTGATAATGAATAAGGCATTGGCGGATTTGATAAGAATATCGAACGAAACAGGAGTCGACCCGGCCCTCGTTCAAGGCGGAGGGGGCAATACATCCGTAAAGACCGAAGATGGTCAGTATATGTATATCAAGGCCAGTGGGACAGCCTTAAAAGATATGAATGAAAAAGAGGGCTGGCGCCGGCTCCGGCTCGATCTGGCCCGGTCGGTTGTACAAGACGACTCCCTGGCCAAGATGGAGCCGCAACGCAGAGAGCCGGAGGTGGTAAACCGGCTTCTGCTTGCGTGCGATGATGAGATTAGAACCGAGGCGCGGCCGTCAGTGGAAGCACATTTGCACGCCTGGCTGGACACGTGTGTGATTCACCTGCATCCAAGTGCGGCCGGCGCCTACCACAGCTCAAAGAACGGACGGACCAAACTCGAAAAGCTGTTCAAAGACGAGAATCCGCCGCCGCTCTGGGTGCCCTATACGGATCCCGGCTACATGCTGGCCAGAAGAATCGCCCAGATGGTGGAGCGTTACCAGGGCCAATTCGGCCAGAGCCCTGGGATCCTTTTCCTGCACAAGCATGGGCTTTTCATCACGGCCAAGAGCGCAGAAGCCGCCCTGCAGCTCGTCCGGAGGGTCATCAATCGCTGCAATGGTCCGCTGAGACAGCCGAAGACCGGTATCGCCAAACCCGTCGGCCGGCAGGAGATCAGCGATATGAAACTCTGCATCGAGCGCGCCTATTTCGAGGCGACCGGCGAGCACGCGACAATATCGCACTACTACAACGATCCTATTGCCGATTTTCTGCGTCAGAAAGACGTGAAAAAGATGCTGTCAGGCTCCTTGACACCCGATGAGCTGGTCTACGCGAATGGACCCGCTATATGGGTGGAAATGCCGCGTTCAGGTAGGGCTTTAGAAGGTACATACCGGAGTATTGCAAAGCGCCTGCGACGGCAGATCGAAGCGGGGAAAAAGCCGTCTGCTGCTTTTCTCGTTAGAGAGGTGGGGCTTTTCGTCGCGGGTACGGAGAAGATCGCTCCGACAGTCCGCGATATCGTGCTGTATTCGATATTCATCCGAACCAATGCGTATCGAATGGGCGGAATTGTGACCTTGAACAAGCGGCAGGAGCACTTCATCAATAACTGGGAATCCGAGGCCTTCCGCAAGAAATTGGTAGGGGCAGGCCCGCGTGCCTGCCCTGGGCAACCACATGGGGTTGCCCCTACGCGTCCGTCCGGCCGCCGGATCATTGGTCCTGTATGACAAAACTGGCCCCATCGTGCCTGGAAGGTACGTAGGCCCCTATGGGGCAGAGCACCTTGCTGTCCTGATCGCAGCGTATGATAAGCTTCCAAAGCGCATCCAGGCTCTCGGTCTCATGTTCGGACTCCGGAATCATTTTGATCCTTGTCGGGCTTTCAATCGAGATCTTCATGTATTGTACTTCCTTTCAATATCGGCACAGCGATACACTACTTGATCTTCTTCCTGTAAGCCATACGGTGCTTCGGTCAGGATGTTGGCGGATTTTCGCTCTTTTTTCAGGAACGGATGCCTTCGCTGCAACTTGTGATCGCTATTCGGCCTTGATGTCGTAGGCCATCAGAGCGTCGCCGTGGCGGATGTAAAGCCGGCCGTCGGATATTGCCGGGTGGGCCCAGTGTTGGCCGTCACCTTCAGTAACACGGAAAGTGCTGATGATTTTGAATCCTTCCGGCGAAGCCTTCATGAGAGCGACATCGCCGGTGTTTTCGTCGTAGCAGTACAGCATACCGTCGGCGTAAATTACGGAGCCTTTGTTGCCGTTCCATTTGGCTTTATACATGACTTTGCCGCTGTCCCAGTTGAGACAAATCCAGTCGCCCTTTGGAATACCGTCGAAGGTCGAGCCGTACAGATAGCCATCGACCAGTACAACTCCGCCGTGGCCGCAGTCGAGAGTCTGGTCGTTCCATTTCTCGGCGACTGATGTTCCGTCGGCCGAGAGATCGAACATGACCCCGCCCCTGGTAAATTCCCGCTCGACCGCGCTGGTCACGTACAGGCGTCCATCTTTATAGACCGGTGTCACCCCGCCGGTATCGGAAGGTGTCACGTAAGGTTCCCGCCAGATCAGCTCGCCGTTATCCGCGTTTACGCAGATAACCGATTTTTGAATTATATTTATAAGCAGATTCTTGCCGCCTCTCTCGATGAGAACAGCAGAACTGTAGGCTGACAGCTCACCCATACCTGTCGTGGCCCAGATAGTCCGACCCGTCATTTTATCCAGTGCAACAATGACGCCCTTCTTACCGCCGGGGGTGCAATAGACCTTCTGGCCATCAATCAAAGGTGAGCCGCTCATACCCCATTGAATGTTCTTGCCCTCGAACCTCTCTAATGTATTCACTTCCCAGAGCTTCCTGCCGCTGACTGCTTCGAAGCACGCCATCACTCCGGTACCGCTAAAGACGTAGATGCGGTTGCCGTCAATCGTCGGCGTTGTCCGTGTCCCCTTGTACGATCCTGTCCATTCCGGGCCGTAAGATTCTTTCCATTTCAGGTTGCCGGCCAGATCGTACGCAAAGAGAAAACCATCGCCGCCAATCATACCAGTCGTATATACAAATCCCTTCGCTACGGCCACGGAGGAAAAACCGATGCCCAGCCCCTCGACGGACCACAGAAGTTTCGGGCCGCCTTCGGGCCAAACCTTCAACAGCCCGGTCTCAGGCGACTTTCCATCCCGATTCGGGCCACGAAACGCAGGCCAGTCATCGGCAACACAGACGGTGCCAACCAGTAACATACCGAGATAGAACAACACAGTGATTTCGGCCTTTTTCATAGAAGAGAACTCCTCAGATGACTCACTTTGGTTTGCAGCAGAAACGGTTGAACCTTATTTGTTGCGGCTCGGCGGTGGATACTCTCTAATCGCACCTTCAAGAACAAGTACCCAGTCGCCGTCACCTCCAGCGTTCTTACCGGGCGGAGTGAAATCTTCGTGCCCGGTGTTGCTGAATGGTGAGCCTGCGACGGCTGTGAATTGTCCGCCGGCGGGATCGAACCAGCGTGCCGTAACCCGGCCGGAGAGCCTGGTAAGATTTACGGTGATCCGGCGGGCATTGGGCAGGTAAGTCACAGCCGCGCTGCCGTCATCCGCCAGGGCCGCGGTGACATAGTCGGCCTGCTTCCAGGCGCCGAATCCGACGGTGACCAGCTCATGTCCCACGTCGGGCGCCAGCCGCCACCACGGGATGGTTTCCATAAGGCGCAGCAGATGCGGGGCTTCTGCCGTGGAACGCACCTGGAGCACGTCGCGCCAGTTCTTTTCCCACCGCCACAGCCGTGTTCCGGCGCAGTAGCCGCAGGCCCCGGACAGCACGGCCCACCATGCGTTGCGGCGGATGCGATAAGGATTCCAGAGGTCGCCCTTCCTGGCGTCCGGAAGCAATTCGATGGCGTTGGGTTCGTCCTCGTAGCCGGTCTCGCCCAGGATGACGGGGCGAACCGGGTCCTTCCGCTGATACTCCGGCAGCACGTGCAGGTAAGACGCGCCGTAGGTGTAAGCCATGTTGACATCGAGCCACGGCTCCGTGCGAAAGAAGGCCGAGCTGGCGAACTCGTGGGCGTTGTGCGCCGTGTGCAGGTGATGCGGGGCCTCCTCGCGGATGGCCTCGGCGAGCACGCGGGCGCATGCGGCGAGGTTCTCGTCCGGATTGCGGTCGCCGCAGTGCATCCACATCAGGTTCTTGAACCGGGCATAGCGCCGGCCCAGGAAACCGCCGTAGGTCCGGGCACTGTCCGGCGTGACGTGATGCATCCACAGTCCCTTGCCCGCACCGTACCAGAGCTCGGACATGATAACGAAGAAGCAGCGGCGCTCGGCCTCGTCCATAACCGTGTCCGCGTACCGCCAGTACGCCTCCACCGGACGGGTGATGTCCAGCTCGGGCTGGAACGCCACGTTCCCGTAGGCGTCGCGGGATGGCAGACGGCTGTCATCCAAAATCTCCAGGAAAAGAGTGTTGAAGCCCTTCGCCTTGCGGTCGTCCATGACCCGGCGGACGTCCTCCAAGGGAAGCTTCTGCAGGAACCAGGGTGTGTCACCCAGCAAGAAGAAGGGCCTGCCCCGGGAATCTGCCAGATACCGATGGTTCTCGCTAACCTTCAGCGGAAACGTGATGCCGCCGCCCTTTTGTTCGGCGGAATTGCCGGCTTCCGCGAGCAGTCTATCCTCGTGCAACAATCCGGCCAGGGCCATCGCGCCGGCCGCCATACCGTGACGTGCGAGGAACTGGCGCCGGGTAAGAGCTGAATGTATGACAAGTTCGTTTCGATTCATTCCCATTCACCTCACAAGAGCAGAACTCAGCCGCGCGGAGTTTGCTTTTTCCAGGCCCGAACGTACTCGATATGGAACGTCGAGGGCAGGTCCTTGTCGTCCGGCATGCCAAACCAGTCCGGCATGGTCTCACTGTCGAAGATCAGATACAGAGGCTGGTGCCAATGGGTATTGCGGACCCGCCGGACGAGCACGCCGTCCACATAGTACCTGATGAACTCCGCATCCCATTCCAGGCCGTAAACGTGGAAATCATCGGCCAGACGCCACGGAGTATCCCAATCGCCGCCGATGGACCAGTGCCGCTTTTCGGTCGGCGTGCGGAAAACGTGCAGGTTCATGTGATACTTGTTTTCATGGCCCGATGCCTTCCCGCCGATCTCGAACACGTCGATTTCCGTCGCCCAGCCCGGCGCCGCGTCCTGCTGGAACCAGAACGAGCTCGAGCCGCCCGAGTTCATCGGGCGGGCCTTCACCTCGAAATAGCCATAACAGGTGCGCTCCCGGCTGTGTACCGCCGCCGACGTGTAGTCATGGTAACCCTGCTTGCGATACTCCTCGGCCACCGGCTCCTTGCGCATCGCCAGGAGCAGTCGGCCGTTCTCGACCGTGACGTTCTCGGCCTTGAAAAGGGCGGGCTGCCGACCCTTCCACCAGTGCATGTTGCGCACCCACTTGTCGGTGTCGAGCGAGTCCTTGTCAAACTCGTCGCTCATCGGATCATATTTGACCCAGACTCCAACCTCCGACTGATGTGACAGGGGCAGCGCGTCGGTGACTCGTTCGGGCGTCTCTCCGAGGGGGCCAACGAGGGTCCATGCATCGGGAAGAGCCTTCTCCGGACGATCCTGCGCCGTCGCGTCCGGCAGCGAGGCCACACCAATGAGCAGTAGTACGAACAATCGTGGCATTTGTCGCCCTCCTGATCCGCGAGGCGCGTCAGCGAGCGCCGGGCGGCGGGAAATTCCGTGAAGCATCATCGAGGACAAGGACCCAGTCGAGCATCTCACCTTTATCAGGCGGCACAAACTCGCGCTGGCCCATGTTGGGGAACTCGCCGATGGCGGTAACCTCGCCGTCGCGGGGGTTGTACCACCAGGCCTTGACCTTCTCGCCCTTGATCGCGTCCATGCGCACCTTGAAGGCCCGCCCGACGGGGGCATAAACCATCGCGTAGCTGCCCTCACTGTCGCGGGTCCCCACGAACCTGTATCGGCCCGCACCGGGCACGCTGGTCGGGACGCGGTCCGTGACAATAATCGAGTCGTCCGGCACGCGCGACAGGAACGGGCGCGATTCAATCAGCCTGCGGCCGTACTGCATCTGCCCGGCGCCGGGCTGGTCGATGGCCTCGAACCACGGCATGAGCGGGTTGTTGATAGGGTCGCGGCCCGGCTGCCACATCTGCCAGACGGAGTGATGGCCGTAGGTGTGACCGAAGGCGCCGCTGAACAGGTCCCAATACAGCGGCCGGCGAACGTCAGATGAAATCGAGTGACCCATCTTCTTAGCGTCGAACGAGACGGGGTGGTCTTCGTAGATCGGCTCGCCGTCCATCACCGGCTTGATCGGCGTACGGTCGTAGTCCACACGAGTGCTGTCGTATCGCCCGGTGAACTCGGCTGCGTGACCATTCTGACGCATGTTGAAATCGAGCCAATCGTCGTCGTGGAACCAGGTGGATGAGCCGTTGCCGCCCGGCGGATGCAGGGTCATCAGGTGCGCGCCGCCGTCACCCCGGCGCAGGCCCCGGGCCATGGCGCGAATGATCTGCTTTTGGGTGTCGTTGTCGATTGGTCGATCTCCGCCGAGAATCCAGATCAATGCCTTGTCCTTGTAGCGGCGGCCCAGCCATTCGCCATAGACTTCTGCGTTTTGGGGCGTGAAGAGCGGCTTATCGTCCTTGACCTTGTCGTGCCAATAGCGGCCCCAGGTCGGCAGGAAGCCGATGTACAACCCCAGCGCGTTGGCCTTGCTCACGATGTAATCCACATGATCCCAGTAATCATTGGCAGGCCCATCCTGGGTCGCCGGCCGGGCGGGATCGAGGTCCACCAGCGGCAGGTGACCGTAAGGATTTGGATCCTTATGGCCGTCGAGTTCGGCAATGGCCACGGACTGGATCACGGTGAAGCCTTTGGCCGCCCGATCGGTGAGGTACCTGTCCGCTTCTTCGCGGTTGAGACGATGGAACAGCTCCCACACCGTGTCGCCTAAATAGAAGAAAGGCGTTCCATCACGATGGATAAGAAATCGCTTATTCTCTGATACTTTGAGCAGGCCGTGACTGAAGTCAACGGACGGTCCGAATCGCGGATTCTGCGCCGCCGGCAAGGCAGTTGCTAATAACAGGCACACGGTCCATGCCAGGTAACGTACAGTCTCTAATCCGATTCTTTGCTTTGCCATTGCGAATTCTGCTCCAAAACTTGTCTCTCCGTCCTGATATTGAAGATCTGAAACTGTTTTGCGCGGTTCCTCTGAACCTAAACACCTCAAGGGCCGGCACGATTCTATGGGCTTGCAGGGCGGCAATCAAGGGGAATGATATGCTTCCGACTTCTCATTTTTGAAAAAAAAGGCAGCAAAATGGCCGCCCCGCCATTGCTTTTGCCCGGCCCGATATGCTATATTATCGTTTTTTAATGCCGATTCGATACTCGATACCAGATTCTCGATACCCGTCGAGGATCGAGCATCGAGAAACGAGCATCGAGTTTTGGGAGATTTGCAGTATGGGTTTTTGTTTAGAGGACACTCGAAAGAAGCCGGCTCCGAAGGTCGGAGACCTCATCGCCGGTGGGATTGCAGACCTTGAGGATGTAACTGACTGGCTCAGAACGATTTACGAGATCCGGTTCTTCGAGGAGAAGGTGTATGATCTGTTGGGTCAGAATATCATAAAAGGCGCTTCGCACCTTTACGCCGGGCAAGAGGCCGTCGCGGTCGGCGCCATCGCGGCTATCGAGCGGGGCGACGTGATCGGCTCGACCCACCGCGGCCACGGCCACTGCGGCGCCATCGGCAACAAATACGCCGACAGCGAGAAAGACCGCCAGAATCACTGGAACCAGATGATGGCTGAGCTGATGGGCAAAGAGACCGGCTACTGCAAAGGCCGAGGCGGCTCGATGCACATCGCCGACGTTGATAAATGCAACAACCTCGGCTCGACCGGCATCGTCGGCGGCAACCAGGCGCCGGCGGTCGGGGCGGCCCTGGCGGAAAAGTATCAAAAGACCGGAAAGGTCGTCCTGTCGTTCTTCGGGGACGGCTCGACCAACACCGGCAGCTTTCACGAAGCCATGAACATGGCGGCTACGCTTGGCGTGCCTCTGGTGGCCATCATCGAGAACAATCTTTACGGAATGAGTGTGCCGTTCTCCGGCAGCGAAGTCGATGGCACCCTGCGAGCGAGTAATATCGTGGACATCGCCTGCAGAGCCGCTTCATACGACGTGCCCGGCGTGATTGTGGATGGTCAGGACATCGTGGCCGTCTTTCTGACGGTTCGCGCCGCCGTCGAAAAGGCACGCAAAAACTGCCAGATGACAATGATCGAGGCCAAAACGTATCGCTGGTATGGGCACAGCCGAAGCGACCCTCGCGCTTATCGAACGAAGGCCGAGGAGAAAGCCTGGCATCAACGCGACCCGATCACCGTGTTGAGCGAAAAACTGCTCGCCGAGAGACTCTGCACGCAGGCGCAGTTGGACGAGATTAAAGGCAAGGCCTTTGCGACCATTGAAGCGGCAACGCAGTTCGGTCTGAAGAGCCCCTGGCCGAATCCCGCCGACGTGGCCAAAGACGTCTATGTCGAGGAGACCTACCCTGCCGAGCTGATCGAAAAGGACAGAGCCGTTTCGACCAAGGTCATGGAAGCAACAACCGCTTTTGAAGCGGCGATAGCCTCATCGACGGCCAAGACCAAGAAAGAGGCGGCCGAACAAGCCAAAGGCCAGATCAAAACCAGGTTCGGCATGGACATCATCAACATCGCCCAGGCAGTTTCTGCGGCTCAGGCCGAGGAGCTTCGGCGAGACCCGAACGTTATCGTATTCGGCGAAGACGTCGGGCTTTACGGCGGAGCGTACCAGGCGACGCGCGGCCTGCTGACCGAATTCGGCACGGGCCGAGTCATCGACACGGCGATATCCGAGGCGGCGATTGCAGGGGCCGCCGTCGGCGCCGCACTTCGCGGCATGCGCCCGGTAGCCGAGATCATGTACGTCGATTTCGTAACGATAGCGATGGACCAGCTCGTCCACGTCGGCGCGTACAACCGCTATATGTTCGGCGGCAAGGCGAAGGTGCCTATGGTTCTGCGAACCGAAGGCGGCGTCGGCCGGTGTATCGCCGCCCACCATTCCGAGTCGCTCGAAGCCTGGCTGATGCACACGCCGGGGCTTTACGTCGTCATGCCCTCGACGCCTTACGACGCCAAAGGGCTGCTCAAGGCCGCCGTACGCAGTGACAATCCCGTCGTCTTCATCGAGCACAAGGCGACGTACGGCCAATTGGGCCCCGTGCCGGAAGGCGACTATATCATCCCGCTGGGTGTGGCGGATATCAAGCGGTCCGGCAGCGACGCGACGATCGTCAGTTACAGCAGGATGGCGATGTGGTCGCTGGACGCCGCAAAGATATTAGCCGAACAGCACGGCATCGACGCCGAAGTCATCGACCTGCGAACGCTCAAGCCGATGGACATCGACACGGTCGCTGAATCGGTCCGCAAGACCGGGCGGCTGATCACCGTCAGCGAGGGCTTCTGCACCTGCGGCGCGGGCAGGGAAATTACCGGCCGGTTCATGGAGTACCAGTTCAGCGACGGCTCGCACGGATTCGATTATCTCGACGTGGCGCCGGTCAATCTGGCGGCCGCCGACGTGCCGCCCCCGATGAGCGAGCCTTTGGAGACAGCGAGCATCCCGAGCGTCGAGAAAATCGTAGAAGCCGTGAAACACGCTGTAGGCCAGTGAACGGAGCACAAATGAATTCCGGTATGAGTGCTATTACCAAGCTGGGCTATTGCATGCTCGTGAGTCTGGCCTGCTGCGATGGCGCCCGCGGCGAAGGCCCGCGCCACTACGTGTTCTTCAACAGGGACAGGGAGAGAATATCCGACGCTGCGTTCCTCAGCACAAAGGCGATTGAAGGAGCGCAATTGAAATACACGTGGCGCGAGCTGGAGCAAGGGAAAGATGGTTACGACTTCAGCGCCATTGAGCACGATTTGACGTTTTTGAATTCGAACGGCAAGAAGATGTTCATCCAGCTCCAGGACGTCTCGTTCGATCCAAACATCATCAATGTGCCCCGGTATCTGCTCAACGATGCTCGATACAACGGGGGAGCGGACAAGCAATACAGCATCCAAGACGATGACGAGGAGCACGCGGTGCCGGAGGGCTGGGTGGCACGGCGATGGGACCCGGCGGTGCAGGAGAGATTTCACAAGCTCCTTCTGGCGCTTGGCAAAGAATTTGACGGCAAGATCGAGGGAATCAATCTTGCGGAGACCGCGGTGTCTTTCGGAGAAAGCGGACGGCTGTTTCCAAAAGGCTTCACTCCTGCGGCGTATCGCGATGCCATCATTGCGAACATGAGGGTTTTGAAAACCGCGTTTCCGAAATCGGTAGCCATGCAGTACGCCAACTTCATGCCCGGCGAATGGCTCCCGGACGATGATCGGCTCTACCTCCGCAGCGTGTATCAGCGGGCTGGAGAATTGAAGGTCGGCGTCGGAGGTCCTGACCTCCTGCCTTATAAGCCCGGACAGATGAACCATTGCTACCCTCTTATCAGGCAGTGCGAGGGAAAGATTCCGACAGGAATCGCCGTTCAAGACGGTAACTATCAACACAAGAATCCGAAATCCGGGCAGCCGGTTACGATCTCAGAGATGGTCGGGTTTGCCACGGAGTATCTCAAGGCCGATTACATCTTCTGGTGTACCCAGGAGCCGTTTTATTCCAAGAACCTGATACCGTTTCTCCAGGCGCAAGGGCCAGGACAAAAACTCAATTGATGACGCATGATTTAGGATTCGATAAATCCACAATCACGAGTCTTGAATCATCAATCCAGAAAGGGATGAGGACGACGTAGATGGCAAAAGAAGTCAGATTACCCCAGCTCGGCCAGACCATGGAAGAAGGGACAGTGGTCACTTGCCTGGTCACGGTCGGCGACGAGGTCAAAAAAGGCGATGTAATATTTGAGATAGAAACCGACAAGGCAACCCTCGAAATGGAGTCGCCCGCCGGCGGTTTTGTAAAGCACGTTATTTGTACAGTCGGTGAGACCCTCCGTGTTGGTGCCCCTCTATTGATTCTGGGCGACAAGGACGAAAACGTGCCGCAGAGCTTTGTCGATTCGCTTGCAGGCGGCGCACCGGCTGAAGCGCAAGGGCCCGCCGAGGCGGCCCCTGCCGCTGAACCCGCCGAGGCTGAGCCGCCAAAGCCGGCAGGCAGAGTCATGGCGTCTCCGCGAGCCAAGAGACTGGCCGAAGAGTTTGGCGTGGACCTGGCAGCGCTCACCGGCACGGGACCCGGAGGGAAGATTACCGAGCAGGACGTCCAACAAGCCGCCGGCGCCAAGGCGCCCAAGCCCGTCGCTCCGGCCGCATCGGCGCTGCAGGCCGCACTTGGAAAAACCGTGCCGCTGAACAGGCTCCAGAAGATAACCGCCGAGCGAATGCTCAAGTCAAAACGCGAGATCCCCTGCTTTTATCTGACCGTCAGAGTGGATGTCACCGACATGGTGCAACTGCGAACCAAACTGAACGCCGCCGGCGGCGTGAAGCTCTCCTACAACGATTTCATTATGAAGGCGGTCGCAACCGGACTGGAGAAGTTTCCGATCATGACCGGTCAGTTGGACGGCGAGATGATCAGGCTGGCCGAAACGATCAGCATCGGCCTGGCCATATCCGTTCCGGACGGTCTGGTCGCACCGATTGTCAAGAACGTCAATAAAAAGGACGTTCGGCAAATTGCCCGCGACAGCCAAACCCTCGTCGAGCGGGCCCGCGCCAACAAGTTAGCTCCCACGGACCTGGAGGGCGGCTGCATAACCGTCAGCAACCTCGGCGCGTTCGGGATAGACAATTTCATCCCGATTGTCGTGCCGGGCCAGTGCAGCATCCTGGGCATCGGGCAAATCACCGACACGTGCGTGCCGGACAACGGCAACATCATGGTCCGCAAGCTGATGAACATGACCCTTTCGGTGGACCATAAAGTTGCCAACGGCGCCTACGCGGCCCAGTTCCTCGACTTCATCAGAAAACTGCTCGAGGATACGACCACGTTCGAGTAATCAGTGTGGCCTGCGATCATCTACGTTCTTCCTGTAGGGCTGCCAAGCGCAACATTGTTCGTAGTAATAGCACCAAGCGTGGTGTACGCTGAACACGAGGACACTGGACTAGTTACGTTAAAACTGCCATTTCAGTTCAAACGGCGGAAAAAAATTAAAAAATTCTCAAAAACCCCTTGACTTGCCGATATCAGCTTGTAGCATTACTCCATTAAAGGGCGTGTTATACACTATATGTTGGGCCTTCTGTTCTTGATGGCCCTGTATATTGTATGGGATTCTGAGTCTTGATTTTGCGCGAACTGCGAGGTCGATTTTTTTCAGTATTTACTTGCGTGCATAGATGAGATTTAGTAAAATGCAAGTGCAATCAAGGTCTGATAACGAAACACTTCCGACAATCGCTTGGAAAGCAAACCGACCAGTCGCAAGAACCATAGTGGATCTCGCATCGTAGGAGAAAGTGTGAGCGGATACCAGCATATGTCTTAGGGAGCAAGTCGGAAGTGAGACCTTGAGTTTGTTGATGTATGCTATGATGACAGAAATGGGTCACGTTCGCGTTGTTGAGAATTCCCTTAGAGTATGGAATGCCGTTTCTGTTCAGATGTTTCGCACGTTCGATATACGGGAACTGAATTGGAAAGGAGCTTCTATGTTGTTTATGATTATGCTATCACGAAGGGAAGGATGTGATGAAATATGCCAGAACTGAGAGCTTTGGATCTCTTCGGAGGGAAGGAGAAGATCACCAAGAATATGGGAAGGGCAATTCGCGAGGCCTTGTTTAGAACAGAAGATTCTTTCATCAATGTTCTTCGGATGATACAAAATCGTGGGATAGACATGGAGACCATCCTGAAGATTGTGAAAGAAGAATGGCAGGATGTCATCACTTTTGGCCTTTTCCAGAAATTGGAGGGTCCTCTTAGACTATCGATTCACAAGATTCTTGGACCGCCGAACTTGGACGACCCCCTTGTTATGAAAGCGTGGGAGAATGAGCGTGTACACAATAAACGGATGTTGCTCGCAGGAATGCTTGCGAAGAAAGATGAGCAGACAAAAGAGAAAAATGGAAAGAATAAGCGAAATGATGGCGTGCCAATTAAGCTTTACGTCATGCTAAGGGCTGTCGAGGAATTGGCAAGCGAAAATGAGTGACATGGAGACGCGTGAATGTTTCTAACAGACGGAGTACCAAGCGAGCAGATTCTGCAACATGCCAAAGAGGACTTACGACAATACATGAGGGAGACTTTTTCCCCTCCCGGAGGATGGGAGAAGGCTCAGGATGCTGTTCAGAACATTGATGCTGATTTCGAAGATTGTGTGGATGTGGTCGCGTTTATGGACAGTCTTTTATCTTGGCTAGAGCGACGTCGGGGAGGAGCAAGCAAGCCTCCGGATAGACCATGGAAAACGGATGATAAGGGCAGAATCGAGATTGATGATTCAGCTATTGCTTACTTTCTCAAACAACTAGATTTGTTCTGGCTCAGAAAGATTATCTGGCCCGGCCCGTACGAATCTGACGATCTGAGTTACTATTCTCCCCACGGAAGCGAAGAACTTCGAGATTTTATAAAGTTCATTGCCAGAGAAAAGGTGGATGCTACTTCCACCTGGAATGTTATATGGACACCGACAGACGATGAAATGGATCTAAGAGACTTTGTATCTTGGCTCATTGTTAGTCCAGCCATCCAAGAGGGGGGTATAAACTACCTGCATATCATATATGACACCAAAAAGATCTCAACTGTTGAACACTTAAAGAACTGCAAGGACAAGGACTTAAAGTTGGAGAAAGCAGAAGAGACTCAGCGATTTGAGAAGATATTGCTCCATGAGATTGGGCACGCTCGTACTGAACTATATTGGTACAAAAGTCAATACAATATGGGTCTCTTGCAGGCAGAAGCTCTGCCTAGCTTTGAATATAAGGCTTGGACTTACTGTATGGCTGTCCGTAGCACAGTAATAGCATCTCGTTCTTGGATAAGACGATTGCGCGATGGGGAAGATCTTTGCTGGCAGGCTCCTTTCTAATCATTCTATACCTAGTTTTGCAAAAATTAGCACTGCACTTATAGTAGATCGTCATCGGTAACGGGCGACGAATTAATGATAGGGAAGTATGTTACGAGAACAGACCACGAGAAATATTGGCGAGGTTGTCCGTTTGTTCATTGTTGGAAGTTGTAATGAGTAGAGCTGAAGCAAAGCGCTTGCCACAGATAAGGAAGGCGAGTCCGAAGGTTCCGGTGATTGGTGTTTTTGCGACCAGCGATCCACGGATTGACCAGGCCAGCCGGATGCGCTGCCAGAATATCGCCAGGATGGTCGCCGACACGATAAGCGGCTCGGTGGTTCTGCCTGCCCCTGCGTCTCCCGACGCAAGGCGGGGCGGCGGGCCGGACAAGACACCGGTGCCGGTGGTTTATTCGACCGTGTTAGTGGACGGCGAAGCGCAGGCCGACGTTGTCGCCCAGCAGTTCCGGAATGCGGGTGTGGATATATTGGTCTGCGTGCCGGACACGTGGGCGTTTCCGCAGCTCACGGCCATTTCATTACTGCAACAATTTCCGGCAAATACGCCGCTGAACATCACCTGCGGCAACTGCGGCCCTAAGCCCGGCGTGGTTTACGCCCACGCACTCAACGGCGCCCTTAGCCAGTATGGACGGCTGGCGGCGCTCAACGTCGGCACGTGGCCCGATACCGGAATGGACCCCAGGATGACCGAGCAGACGGCGAAGAATCTCATCGACTGGTGCTACGCCGCCGTGACGGCCGTCGCTTTGCGTGGCCGGCGAGTCGTCATATTAGGCCACGATTCGATGGGGATGGAAACGGCCCTGGCCCATATCATTCCAACGAGAAATACCTTCGGCATCGAAATCACGCGCCTCGACATGAAGCTTTTAGCCGACATGCTGAGCAAAAAGGCATACGACGACAAGGAGCTCAAAGGGCTGCGGGGCTGGATTGACAGGCACGTCGGCAAACGCCTTGAGCTTCGTGACGAAGCGGACAGCGAACGATTCAACCAGTCGCTGGCGATGTACCTGATCGTGCGCGACCTGATGGCGGATTTGAATGCGGTCGGCGGCGGGTTCATGAGCCAGTTCGAATGGGGCAGCGACCTGCGAGGCATTCCGCTGCCGGTCGCCGACGTGATGGAGAGCCTGTTCAACTCGACGTTCGACCATCAGGGCCGCAAGGCCCCCCTGCCCTACGCGACCGAAGCCGACGTCCAGGGACTCCTGACGATGCTGTTTATGACGTACCTGTCCGGCGGAAATCCTCCTTTGTTCATGGACTTCAGGAAAGTCTGGGAAGCGTGGGAAATCAAAGAATTGGCCGAGAAACTCGGTGAAATGAAACTCGATAAGAAAGCAGACTGGTACACCAAGGGCCTGGTGGACGGCGACAATTCCGGCAGCGCCTCGTTCGATTGGGCGGCAACACCCGGGGCGTCGGTCAAAGCGATTATGGACGCCGTGAGCATGCCTTTGGCCGATGCGGATTATTTTCCCGGAGGCGGCAACTCCATGACGTTTATGACGCCGGCCGGGATCGAGGGAATCGCCGCTCGAATGGCCTATAGCAGCGCGACGGGATTATTCAGCATGATCTGGGATGAAGCGCACACGACGGAGGTACCCCAGAAATTTGGCCGAGCGATGTGCGATCTGACCACGCCCACGTGGCCGCATACGTTCGTCGTGCCCAAGTACGCCAGCATGGTCGAGTACAAGCAATATCCACCGGCCAACCACTTACACATGACCTGGAACCTGCCCGTGGCCCGGTTGCAGCACTGGATGGACTTGACGGGCGTGCTGAGCGTAGCGCCCTGGTCAGCCAGACCAAAGTTCATCGAAGGGCTGGACAGACCTCAGCCGCTGCTTCATCTGATAAACGGCGGCGAGGATGCCTTCAAGCTCCTGCCGGCCCGCCGCTGAGAGGTTACAGCGGACAAACAAATCTTGTTACAAACTCAAACTGACCGATTCTCGCTGTCATCCCTGCACCTGCTTTCGCAGGTGTAAACTTGTCCCCGCGAAAGCGGGGAGCAGGGATCCAGAAACGTGGCGGCTTCAGTGGATTCCCGCTTTCGCGGGAATGACAGAACGTCTTATGTTACTGCCATTTGAGGTACAAATAAAAATAAAACCGGGGCGTCTGACGCACATATCAAACGCCCCGGCAAGCTCAAACTGACGGCGGCCTGATTTAATTGAGCGGCGTCCAGCCGGCGGTCAGTGAATTATCCTTCAGCCAGTTTTCCTGAAGCAACTGCAAGTCAGCATCATCAACCCGGCAGTCGGCGTTGAGATCCCCTGCTAAAGGCAGATAACCCGGCACGGACTGCGCCGCTTCGCAACTGTCGTTATACACGTTGATCGTGACCGTGTCCGAACCGGTGTATTCACCATCCGAAGCATCCAGTTGCAGGATATACTGGCCCGTGGCCGACAACGTAATATTTGTGTCCTCGGTATTTGTCGTCTGAATGACGGCCGCTCCCGCCACCGGCTCACTGACCACCGTCCACTTCACAGTATAAGGATCGGCGTCGGTAACGGTCGCGCCCAGGGTCCCTGTCCTGGAGCCGTTCTCCAGCCAGGTCACGATGTCCGGGCCGGCGTTCACTTGGGGAGCCAAATTGTCTGCAACGAAACTGAAGATAGGCCCCAGTACCGGATCCTTGGGGCTGCCCACGTAGCTATCTATGGCCCAGTAATACCGTGTTTTCGGCTGAGTTTGCACAACGACGGAGGTCACGTTCTGCTTAGTGACCACCCGGATGGCTGCGGGATCAGAGAACTCCTCCAGCAACTTCAAGTCGTTGGTGAAATAGACGTCCACGGGCACCGGCTGACCGGGCACGCACGGGTCCGGCGGAATCCATTTCAACTCCACCTGACCGGCTGACGCCCTGCCGTCATCCGTCGGGAAAGGCTTAAAAGGATGGATACCCCTGACGACCAGCCTGCCGGGCTGCTCGTTCGGGTCCACAACCACCTGGCCGATTCCGCCGTATGCCTTAATGATGCCGCCGGCAACGGACTGATTCACATAGTCCCGATTGTTCGTCGTGCCCCGGAGTGTCAGGGCGCCGCCGCTGAGATTGAGACTGGATTTGGCCGTAGCCAGAAAATTCAAACCCTTCGCATCGGTTCCATCCAGCAGGTTCACAGAGCCGCCTTCCAGCTCGACAACACCATTGCCGCCGGGCTGCTGGCCAACACCAAGCAATTGAGTGTGTATGTTGACCGTTCCGCCCTCGTACACGCTCAGAAACCCTTCGCCCCTGTAGCCCACGTACAGACGTACCCGGCAATCCAGCACGCCGCCGTCAAACACCTCCAGACGCCCGGCGCTGTCACCGGTATCGGTAGCGTTATAACCCAGGATGATCCAGTCGTGGACCGTCACGGTTCCTCCCTTGATTATTCTCAACGGACCTCCGCCGAGGTCGATCTGCCACGCGGCGGCGTCCGGAATATCCACAATGCACGTGCTCGGCCCGTTAAAGAAGGCCTTGACCTGGGGGGAGGGCATCACATCACCCGTCCAGTTGGAAGGATTGCTCCACTTGCCGCCGTCGGGTCCAGTCCACGTGGTGTCTGCCTGGGCATAAAGACTGCCGGCCACGCACAGAATAATAACTGCACACAGCGCAATTCGGTCTTTCATACTACTTCCTCCTATCAGAAGGTTAAAAAAAATGATGGTATTCTTGCCACACACTCCTGAACCGATTTTAAGTATATCAGACGGCTGCCGTCCATGTCAAGCAAAGATACCCCGTTTTCCTGATTTGCCTGTAGCGGCGAGAAGCCCACGTGCCGGAGTAATGCCTTCTCCCGGAAGCCGCAAACGGGCCCCGGAATTATCGCAAATCCCCGGCTCCTTGTATTGTTTCTACAATTTTGTTATCATGCGGGCAATCCGCAGGTTGAACGAAAGGCTGTTTATGAAGACTAAACGCGCCAAGGAAGTCGAGCTTCTGAGCGACATATCGAGGGACTTCTCCGAATCCCGCGATCTGGAAGAAACACTCAAATCCATACTCAAATCATTCGACACTCATCTGAATCTGCGGCGGGGAACGATTACGCTGCTGGATCCCGAGACAGAGATGATCAACGTCCGCGTCGCGCACGGGCTGAGCAAACAATCCGCGAGCCAGGCCAGCTATAAGGTGGGAGAAGGCATCACGGGCCTGGTCGTGCAGACGGGCAAAGAGATCGTCGTGCCGGATATTTTCAAAGACCCGCGATTTCTGCATAAGACCCGGTCAAGACAACAAAAAGCCGGCAGGCGGATCGCCTTTTTCTGCGTCCCGATCAAGCTGGAAGGCCAGACCATCGGCACGCTGAGCGTGGATAAAGAGGCGGACGTCAAAGACGACTTCGACGCCAGCCTCAGGCTGCTGAACGTCATCGCCACGATGGTGGCCCAGGCGATCAAGCTAAGAAAACTCATGGAATCGGACCGGCAGCAGCTTCGTGAAGAAAACGTGCGTCTGCGCGAGGAGCTCAAAACGCACTTCAATATACACAACATGGTCGGAAGCAGCAACGCCATGAAAGAGGTGTACCGGCTTATCGAGCAGGTCTCCAACAGCAATGCCACGGTTCTCATTCGCGGCGAGAGCGGCACCGGCAAGGACCTTGTCGCTCACGCCATTCACTACAACAGCCTCAGAGCCGACAAGCCGTTCGTGAAAGTCAATTGCACCGCCCTGCCGGACAACCTGCTGGAGAGCGAACTGTTCGGCCATGAAAAAGGCGCCTTCACGGGGGCCTCGGACCGAAAAATCGGCAGGTTCGAAAGAGCGCACGGCGGAACCATCTTTCTCGATGAGATCGGTGATTTCTCCATCAACCTCCAGGTCAAGCTGCTGCGGGTCATCCAATTCAAGGAATTCGAGAGAGTCGGGGGCGCCGAGACACTGAAAACAAACGTCAGAATCGTCGTGGCGACGCATAAAAATCTCGAAGAGCAGATCAAAGAAGGGCTCTTCCGCGAGGACCTTTACTATCGTATCAACGTGTTTCCCATTTATATGCCGCCGCTGCGGGAGCGCAAGGACGACATCATGCTGTTGGCGGACTTCTTTCTGGAACGAATCGCCGCCGAGAACAACAAGAACATCAGCCGGATTTCGACGCCGGCCATCGAGATGCTCACGAGGTACCACTGGCCCGGCAACATAAGAGAGCTGGAGAACTGCATCGAGAGGGCCGTTTTGCTGTGCGACGGCGAAGTGATTCGCTCCGAACACCTGCCGCCGTCTCTTCAGATGATCAAAAAGACCGAAACCGTGGCGAAACGCTCGCTGACGGAGATCATCGAGAACAAGGAAAGAGAGCTGATTATCGATGCGATCAAAAAAGCGCGGGGTTTCCAGCGCAGTGCGGCAAAAGAGCTCGGCATAACCGAACGCATACTCGGCTACAAGCTCAAGAAATACGACATCCATCCTCGCTACTACATCTAAGAAACTCAAACTGACGGATTTGCGCTGTCATCCCTGCACCTGCTTCCGCAGGTGTAAACTTGTCCCCGCGAAAGCGGGGAGCAGGGATCCAGGAACATTCCGGCTTTAGTGGATTCCCGCTTTCGCGGGAATGACATATTGTGCTATGCTGCTGACATTGAATGACTTGTTGCAGCACCCGATCCCAAAACGACCAGTTTGAGTAAGAACGCAGATAATCTACATATTCGTAGATACATGCCTATATAAATACATTTTTGTATTTATACCCCTTCCGCCTCAGTGCCGCCAAAAAAACAGTATCTTCCTATGGATACAGAGGTTACAACAACTCTTACCCAAACAATTTCGCTCTGGCACGCACATTGCTTTTACAACTGTAGATGAAATTCAGCTTTCGTGACCGCTGAAGAATCGCCCTGGCTCGCTTTGGAGATTCAGGGTAAGAAAAGACAAGAACATAAGGAGAAGAAAAATGCGAACGTTCAAGACTGTGCAGTGTGGGCTGATCGTTTTGGTATTGGGATTTTGGTATCTGGATTTTGCTTGTGCCACGCCTTCCACCACCTATTGGACAACGTGCACGCCGGACGTGCAGCCCTATGGTAAGTGGCATATTACATACGACAGCTATTTTACTGCAGGCAGGAAGGGGACGGAGCAAAGTGACTTTCCGACGGACGCAGGTTTGACCGTAGGAGTCCTGCCATATGAGAAACTAAACATGGAAGTAGGGTTTGATTTACTGGAGCCGACGGATGATCCCTTGTTCTTCAATGCCAAACTGGGCACACCTGAAGGCTCACTATGCGAAGGTTCTCCCGCCATGAGTTTCGGCGTATGGAACGTCGGCACGCAAAAGGGCCTCACCGATTATGACATCTGGCATTTTGTCGCGGGCAAGAGCCTGCCCCGAAACATGGGAAGACTGCATGGCGGAGCGTATATAGGCTCTACCAATACATTGAAGTCTTCGGACGGGGACGTGGAAAATAAAGGTTTTATGATTGGCTGGGACAAAGGATTCTCTCCGGCCAAGGAAGGAGACAGAAAATTCAATCGATTCATGTTAGCCGCAGATTACGCCAGCGGTGACAACGCCATCGGCGGCGGCGGTATGGGGCTTTACGCCTTCTTCACGCCCGATGTCAGTCTTCTTGTGGGGCCCGTCTGGTTCAACGACGAAGACTTAAACGGCGATTATAAGTGGACCATGCAACTGGACATAAATTTCTGATCTAAGATTTGTCAGAAACATTCAGAGAATCGAGGGCAATGTACTATGGAAACGAAAGTAATTGTTGACACGATGTGGGTTTTGATTACGGCGATGCTGGTGTTCTTTATGAACCTCGGTTTCGCGGCGGTGGAATCCGGCTTTGCACGCGCGAAAAACTGCGTCAATATTATGTCGAAGAATTTCATCGTGTTCGCCGTATCATCGCTTGGATTTCTAATCATCGGCTGGGGCCTGATGTTCGGAGACGGCAGCCCTGTGGTCGGCCTGAAAGGCCTTTTCTTCGCCGGCGGCGCCGACAATTCGCCTGCCACGGGCGAGGCTTACAAAGGAGTGTATTCCGCGATTTCCTGGACGGGCGTCCCGCTGTGGGCGAAATTCTTCTTTCAACTGGTCTTTTGCGGCACAGCGGCGACCATTGTATCGGGCGCGGTAGCAGAACGCATCAAGTACATCGCGTTCATCCTCTTCTCGTTTGTGATGGCGATGTTCATTTATCCGGTCGTAGGCCACTGGGTATGGGGCGGCGGCTGGCTGGCGAAGATAGGAATGTTCGACTTTGCCGGCTCAACGGTGGTACACAGCGTAGGCGGCTGGTCGGCGCTGGCGGGCGTGCTGATGTTAGGGCCTCGAATCGGCAAATTCGACAACGGCTTTATAAAAGCGATTCCCGGCCACAACCTGTCCCTGGCGACCATCGGCACGTTTGTGCTGTGGTTCGGCTGGTTCGGCTTCAATCCCGGCTCTACAATGGCCGCCGACCCCAATGCCATCTCTCACGTCGCGGTCACGACGAATACCGCTGCGGCGGCGGCGATTATGAGCGCGACAATTGTATCGTGGCTTTTGTTAGGCAAACCCGACCTCGGCATGACGCTTAACGGTTGCCTGGCAGGCCTTGTAGCGATTACCGCACCCTGCGCTTTCGTGAGTGTGGGCAACTCCCTGGTGATCGGGGCAATAGCGGGTGTATTGGTCGTTCTGGCAGTCATGATGTTTGACCGGCTGCGTTTAGATGACCCGGTCGGCGCGCTGTCGGTGCATCTGGTCAACGGCGTGTTCGGGACTCTATGCGTAGGACTCTTCGCACAGGACAAAATCACCGGTACCGCCACCGGAAACGGCCTGTTCTACGGCGGCGGCTTCAAACTGCTCGGCGCGCAATTAGTGGCGGTAGTGTCGGTTGCGTTTTTCGTTTTCGTCGCCGCACTGGCAACCTGGGCGATTCTCAAGGCCGTCATCGGCATCAGAGTCTCGCGCGAAGAAGAATTGCGCGGACTGGATATCGGCGAGCACGGCAACGAAGCCTACGCCGGCTTCCAGGTATTTACAACTGAGTAATGAGGCAGCAAAGGGTCACAAGGAGATATAATTATGAAACTGATAATCGCTTACATTCAGCCGCATAAGCTCAACGATGTCAAACAAACCCTCTACAAAGCCGAGGTTTATAAAATGTCGGTGACAAACTCGCTGGGCTGCGGGCAGCAAAGGGGCTACCACGAGTCATACCGGGGCGTGGGAATTGAAGTCAATCTCCTCAAGAAAGTCCGGCTGGAAATAGCAGTCAATGAAAACTTCGTCGAGCGAACCATAAATGCAATCATCGAAGGCGCAAAAACAGGCCAGATCGGTGACGGCAAGATCTTCGTCGTGGATTTGGTTGACTGTATCCGCATTCGAACCGGCGAAAAAGGCAGTGATGCGATAGGATAGCATCTCTTTTTGGTCAGACCGCATGTCCGGCGCAGGCTATCCGGTCTGGCCATCTTTTTCTGTGCCCACCTGTTGGGCATTGGCTGACAAGCCTCGTCGCCCGGCGGCGAGGCTTGTCCATCATAGATTACTAAAATATACAAAATTGTATGCCAATCCGGGCATATTCTACAAAAATGTAGTTAATTCAGTTTTTGGACAAACCTGCCGGTTTAGTCATATCTATTTGCCAATACAGATGTTACGTACCATCTAAGTCATGTCCATGAGATTGGCACGGCTATTGCTCAATCCTTTATCAGGTAGTCGCAATATAGCCAACAGGTAAGACGACGGAAAGATGGGGCAGAAAATGATGGGTATAAAAAAGAAGAAGTTTATGCGTTTTAGGGGGCTGATTCTCCTATCGGCCGGATTGTGGGCGATGGTTTTGTGCGCGGACGCGAAAGCCGCCACACAGGGACCCGCCGTCGATTCAGGGGCGACCGCGTGGATGCTCACTTCGACGGCTCTTGTGCTCCTGATGGTCCCGGGGCTGGGAATGTTCTACGGGGGGCTGGTTCGAACCAAAAACGTGCTCGGCACGATGATGCACAGTTTTGTGGCGATGGGCATCATGACCGTCCTGTGGGTCGTCTGCGGCTATTGCATGTGCTTCGGCAAGAACGTGCTGGGCGGCTGGTTCGGATGGGACTGGTCGTATTTGTTTCTGCGAGGGATTGACGAAAACATCCTCAAGGCGGGCGTGCCCGAGTATGTCTTTGCCATGTTCCAGGGCAAGTTTGCGATCATCACCCCCGCGCTGATCGCCGGAGCATTCGCCGAGCGCGTTTCATTTAAGGGCTATTGTGTCTTCATTGCTCTTTGGGGCCTGCTGGTCTATAACCCGTTATGCCACTGGGTGTGGGCGGAGGATGGATTCCTCTTCAACCTCGGAGCCGCCGGGGCGATTGATTTTGCCGGCGGGACCGTCGTGCATATCTCGGCGGGGGTCAGCGGCCTGGTCGCAGCTACCATGCTCGGCGGGCGTAGGGGCCACCCCAAGCTCGTGATGAGCCCGAACAATCTCGTCATGACGATGATGGGCGTCGGGCTGTTGTGGGTCGGATGGTTCGGCTTCAATGCCGGCAGCAGCATCTCCAGCAGCTTGCTGACCGCTCAGGCTCTGACCGCGACCCAGGTTTCAGCCGCGTCCGGCGCGTTGACGTGGGTCCTGATCGAGCTCTGGCGTCAGGGCAAGGCAACGGCCCTGGGGCTTGCCAGCGGCATATTGGCGGGCCTGGTGGCGATCACCCCGGCCGCCGGCGTGGTCCGGCCGGCCGGAGCGATGGCCCTGGGAGCCATCGCGGCCTTCTGCTGCTACCAGGCAATTCTTCTGAAGGACCGACTGGGCTATGACGACAGCCTGGACGCATTTGGCGTGCATGGCGTCGGGGGAATCGTCGGGGCCATCCTGCTGACGTTCTTCATCCGTGAAAGCTGGATGGCGAAGGCAGCCGCCGCGGCGGGCGGATCGTGGACGCTCCTGCAACAGTTGGGCGTCCAGATCACCGCGGTAGTCATCGCCGTGGTTTGTGCGGCCGCCGGGACGTTCCTGATCGTGCTGGTGGTTGAAAAAACAGTCGGTCTTCGCGCCGGTGAGGTGCATGAGATGGCCGGCATGGATCACACGTTCCACGGTGAACAGGGCTATGGAATGCTCAATCCCGGCAGATAAGAAAGGAAGACGAAGCCATGAAGATGATCACTGCGATTGTTCGCGAGGAGAAGCTGGATCACGTTCGTGAAGCGCTGATTGAGGCGGAGATCACCAGGATCACCGTGTGTCGGGTCTCGGGACACGGCCGCCAGATGCAGGAGAGCATCCACCGCGGAAAGAAAGTCGTGCCGAATCTTGTTCCCAAGGTGCGCCTCACCATCGCGGTCAACGACGCGTTCGTCGAACCAACCTGCAAGGCCATAATCGGGGCCGCCCGGACCGGAAGCCAGGGAGCCGTTGGAGACGGAAAGATTTTTATCACGCCCCTGGAAGAATGTATTCGCATCCGGACGGGGGAAACCGGCGGCAGCGCCATCTGACAGAAATATCGAAGATGCCGGAGCAGGACAGGACCGATGGAAAAATATTTACAGCAAATTCAGCCGAGCGCATTCGCATTCGGCTGGCAGAAAAGGCAGTAAGGCGATAGGATAGTCATTGAATAAATCCCAATGCCGACAACAAGCAACAGTTTTTGAAAGGAAGTAGCAAATGACGCCAAAACAATTCGCTGAATTTGCCAAGGCGAACAATGCGAAGATGGCGGACCTGAAGTTCGTCGATCTTCTCGGCACCTGGCAACACTGCACGTTCCCAGTGGAATTCCTGGACGAAAAGACCCTTAAAGAAGGCCTCGGTTTCGACGGTTCATCCATTCGCGGCTGGAAGCCAATTCACCAGTCCGATATGATGGCGGTCCCGGACCTCAGCACCGTGGTTATGGACCCGTTCTTCGAAAAACCAACGGTGAGTGTCCTTGCGGACGTCGTGGATCCCATAACACGCGAAGAGTACAATCGCGACCCGCGCAACATCGCCAGGAACGCCGCCGCATTTATGAAAAAGACCGGGCTTGCGGATAACGCTTATTACGGCCCTGAGCCTGAATTTTTCGTCTTCGACGAAGTCCGCTACGAGCAGAATCAGCACACCGGAATGTACTCAATCGATTCGTCGGAAGGGTCCTGGAACACGGCCCGTTTCGAAGAGCCGAACCTGGGGTACAAGCCCAGTTACAAAGGCGGTTATTTCCCGGTAAGCCCGACCGACACCCAGCAGGATATCCGCACTGAAATGGTCGAGGAAATGCAAAAGGTCGGCATTGTGGTCGAGAAACATCATCATGAAGTTGCCACCGGCGGACAAGCCGAGATCGATATACTTTTCGCGCCGCTGGTTGAGCAGGCCGATAAGCTTATGTGGTACAAGTACATCGTCAAGAACGTGGCCAAGCGTCACGGCAAGACAGCGACGTTCATGCCCAAGCCGATTTTTCAGGACAACGGCTCCGGCATGCATACGCACTTCTCGCTGTGGAAGAACAATAAGAACCTGTTCGCCGGAAAGGGCTATGCGGGGCTTTCCGACCTGGGTTTGCACGCGATAGCCGGGCTTATCCATCATGCACCGGCCATCATCGCTTTCGCCGCGCCGACCACCAATTCATATCGCCGGCTCGTCCCGGGTTTTGAAGCGCCTGTGAACCTGTGTATGTCGGCTCGCAACCGGTCCGCCGCCTGCCGCATTCCGATGTACTCAGCGAGTCCAAATTCCAAGCGAGTCGAATTCCGCTGCCCGGACCCGAGCTGCAACGGCTACCTGACCTTCGCCGCGATGCTTATGGCCGCCTACGACGGCGTCCAAAAAAAGATGGACCCAGGCAAACCGATGGACGTGGACGTGTATGAGCTGTCCAAAAAAGAGCTGGCCCACACCAAACAGGCGCCCGGCTCCCTCGAAGAAGCAATGGAAGCGCTCGAAAAGGACCATAAGTTTCTCACCGAGGGCGATGTCTTTAGCGAAGACCTTATCGAGACGTGGATTCAGTGGAAACGGGAAAAGGAAATTGACGAGATAGCTCTCCGGCCGCATCCCCATGAGTTCGCGCTCTACTACGACAGTTAGTCGGTGCACCTGTGGCTGGATGCGGTCTGTCGGCCCAAACTATATAGGCGGTGTTTGCTGCTGCTGCACGTAACGGTGCAGTTGGCATTGGGTTGTGGGTGAGGCTTGTTCCCGATTGCTCAGTCTTCCGAAAGGAATGACTGTCGGGGCAAGCCTTTTCCCTATTGGCTCGCGGCCCTTTTGCTCCGGCAAGATTCAACTACAGGGGAGTTTTGCTGGACCGAATGGCCATATTAACAATTGAGATTATACTATTAGGCTTGCTTATGCACCCTATTAGAATATTGAGCGTGCCAAATCTGGATAGATAACGTATTGTATATTAAGAATAATTGTGAAGAAACAATTGTCGAGAACTGGCGTCTTCCGATAAAAACGAGTGCTTGATGGCTGTACGGTTAAGAGATAGCGGATTATATGAAACTCGGCGCGAGCACGGTGCCTGCGGCATCGGTGCAGTTGTAAATATCTCCGGCCGGCGGGAACATTCCATCATCGAATACGGCAAGCAGATTCTTCTTAACCTGCACCACCGCGGCGCCGCTGGCGCCGACGAGACCACCGGAGACGGCGCCGGAATTCTCTTTCAGATTCCACACGAGTTCTTTGTCAGCGCATGTGAGAAGCTGGGCTTCTCACTGCCGCCGGTTTCACAGTACGCCGTGGGAGTTGTTTTCGGTTCAAAGAATCCTCAAATCAGGGAACAATGCGATGGAGTCCTTGAAGCGGCTATCGGTTACTACGGGATGAAGGTACTGGGCTGGCGCGATGTGCCGACCGCAGGCGAATGTCTCGGCAAAATCGCCCTGGAGGCGGAGCCTTCCATCAGGCAGATTTTTGTCGATGGCAGCAGCTTCAAAGGCGAGGCGTTAGAAAGGCACCTGTACCTGGCCCGACGACGCACTGAAAAACTCGTGGCCGAGAAGCTCGGGGACGAAGGGGAGGACTTTTACGTCACATCGCTGTCGAGCAGGACAATCTGCTACAAGGGCATGTTCATGGCCCGGCAGTTGTTCGAGTATTACCCGGAGCTTGCGGACGAGCGTATCGTCTCAGCCCTGGCCATCGTGCACCAGCGTTACAGCACGAACACGTTTCCGAGCTGGCGTTTGGCCCAGCCGTTCCGCTGCATTGCCCACAACGGCGAGATCAACACGCTCAGCGGGAACCGCAACTGGATGCGGGCCCGCGAAACGGTCATGTCCAGCGAGATCCTCGGCGATGATATCCGCGACGTGCTGCCCGTCCTGAAACCTGAGATGAGCGACTCGGCGTGCTTCGACGCCGTACTCGAACTGCTGGTGCGCTGCGGCAGAAGCATGCCTCATTCCATGATGATGATGATCCCGGAAGCCTTCGGGCAGAAGTATCACATCAGCACGGATAAACGGGCCTTTTACGAATACCACTCGTCGATCATGGAGCCGTGGGATGGACCGGCCGCAATGGTGTTCACCGACGGCCGCCTGATCGGCGGAACGCTTGACCGCAACGGCCTGCGGCCCTGCCGCTACTTAGTCACGACCGACGGCCTGGCCGTGATTGCCAGCGAAGCCGGCGTCGTGGAGTTTCCCCCCGAAAAAATCCGCAAGAAGGGACGCCTGCGGCCCGGGCACATGTTCCTGGTTGATACAGGCGAAGGGCGGGAAGTCTCGGACAATGAGATGAAAGGTAAGATCGCCCGGCAGAAGCCCTATCGCCGGTGGCTGGATGAAAACAGAATCGAGCTTCGCGGATTGTTCGATACGCCCAGGCTCGTCGAGAGCGACCCGAGAACCATCGCCCAGAGAATGCGGGCGTTCGGCTACAACCGCGAGGAGCTCAGGATGATCCTGACGCCCATGGCGGTCAACGGCCAGGAACCGGTCGGCTCGATGGGCAACGACACCCCCCTTGCGGTCCTGTCCGACAAACCGAAACTGCTGTTCAATTATTTCAAGCAGCTCTTCGCCCAGGTGACGAATCCCGCGATTGACCCGCTTCGCGAGGGACTCGTGATGAGCCTGATGGTCTTCACGGGCAAGAAACGGAACCTCCTGGCCGAGACTCCGCAGCACTGCCGGCAGCTCAAGCTGCCCCATCCGGTTCTGAGCAACGAAGATATCGAGCGGCTGCGCCGCGTCACGCGCGATGATTTCCACGTGGCTACGGTTTCGGCCCTTTTTGAGGCCGGCGCCTCCGACGCAGGCGGCAGTCTTCGGGACGGACTCGACAGTCTGATTCGCGCCGCCGAGCAGGCGATCAAGGATGGGGCATCACTGATCATCATCAGCGACCGGGACATGAGCCAGACGAAGGCGCCGATTCCGGCCCTGCTGGCGACCGCCGCCGTTCACCATGCGCTGCTCAACCGCGGGCTTCGCGGCGAGGCGGGGCTGATCGTCGAGAGCGGCGAGCCGAGAGAAGTCATGCACTTCTGCCTCCTGTGCGGCTACGGCGCCAATGCGATCAATCCGTACATGGCTTTCGAGGCCCTCGATGAGCTGCACCGCGAGGGCGAGGTGCCCGTGAGGATGGAGCCGACGCAAATCGCAGACAATTACATCGCCGCCGTCAAGAAGGGCATCCTCAAGACGATGAGCAAGATGGGCATTTCCACCCTGCGCAGTTACACCGGCGCCCAGCTCTTCGAGGCAATCGGACTGAACCGGTCCGTTGTGGATGAGTATTTCGCGGGGACAAGCTCCCGGATCGGCGGCATCGGGCTTGAAGAAATCGCACGGGAGGCCATTGCACGGTATCAATCGGCGTTCGAGCAGCGCCCCGCCGGGGCGCCCGATCTGGATTTCGCAGGTGAATATCATTACAGGCGCATGGGCGAGCGGCATTTATGGAACCCCACCACGGTCTCGCGCTTGCAGCACGCCGTCAAGTATGGAGACGCCGGCGCGTACGCCGACTATGCGAAGGCCGTCAACGAGCAATCGGCGAACCTGTACACGCTGCGCGGGCTGTTCGAGTTTGTCCCGGGCGAGCCGGTTGACCTCGAAGAGGTGGAGCCCGCCGGCGAGATCGTCAAGAGATTCTGCACCGGCGCGATGAGCCACGGCTCCATCAGCAAAGAAGCACACGAATGTGTGGCCATAGCGATGAATCGCCTCGGCGGAATGAGCAACACCGGCGAGGGAGGCGAAGACCCGGCGCGATACGAGCCCGGACCCAACGGCGATTCGAAAAATTGCGCCATCAAGCAGGTGGCCAGCGCGCGCTTCGGCGTGACCGCCAACTACCTCGCCCATGCCAGGGAGCTACAGATCAAGATCGCCCAGGGGGCCAAGCCGGGCGAAGGCGGCCAGTTGCCCGGGCACAAAGTCACAGAGGAAATCGCCCGGCTGCGGTACTCCACGCCCGGCGTGACATTGATCTCGCCGCCGCCCCATCACGACATTTACTCCATCGAGGACCTGGCTCAGCTTATTTACGACCTCAAATGCAGCAACCCCGGCGTCAAGGTATCGGTCAAGCTCGTCGCCGAGGTTGGCGTCGGGACTATCGCCGCCGGCGTGGCCAAGGGCAACGCCGACGAGGTCCTGATCAGCGGCCACGACGGGGGAACGGGTGCAAGCCCGCTATCCTCCATAAAGCACGCGGGCTGTCCGTGGGAGCTTGGCCTGGCGGAAACGCAGCAAGTGCTCGTGATGAACGGCCTGCGCGACCGCATCAGGGTCCAGGTGGACGGCCAGTTGCGAACCGGAAGGGACATCGTGATCGCGGCGCTGCTCGGCGCCGAACAGTTCGGCTTCGGCACCGCGGCCTTAGTGACACTTGGGTGCACCCTGCTGCGTAAATGCCACGAAGGCGCCTGTCCTTTCGGAATCGCAACCCAGGACCCACAGCTCAGGGCACGATTCGCCGGCAAGCCCGAATACGTCGAGCGGTTCATGTATTTTGTGGCCGAGGAGGCCCGCCGGATCATGGCTCAGCTCGGCTTTAGAAAATTTGAGGATATGATTGGCAACGTGAGCCGGTTGAGCACGTGCAAAGCCATTGACCACTGGAAAGCAAAGGGGCTGGATTTCTCTGCAATCTTCAAGCCGCCGAGCGTCTCCGACAGCAAGGCGATACGCCTGAGCTCCCGGCAGCCCGTGAAAATCGACGACCACATTGACTGGCAGATCATAGAAAAAGCAAAGCCCGCTCTCGAAAAGAGGGAAAAGATTGTCATCGAGATGCCGATCCGCAACACGAATCGAACGGTCGGTGCGATTCTGAGCAATCGCATCGTGCGGAAGTTCGGCCCATCGGGGCTGCCCGACGGCACCATCGAGATTCTCTTTCATGGCTCGGCGGGACAGAGTTTCGGCGCCTTTCTGGCCCCGGGAGTGACCCTTAAACTGATCGGCGAGAGCAACGACTATCTGGGCAAAGGACTCTCCGGCGGCCGGATCATCGTCAAGACGCCGGACAACTCACCCTTTGCGGCGCACGAAAACATTATCGTGGGCAACACGCTGCTCTACGGCGCAACCTCCGGAGAAGCCTTCATCAACGGCATGGCGGGCGAACGCTTTGCCGTCCGCAACAGCGGGGCCGTCGCCGTCGTCGAAGGGCTCGGCGATCACGGCTGCGAGTACATGACGGGCGGCACCATCGTCGTCCTGGGCCAGACCGGCTGCAACTTCGGCGCGGGCATGAGCGGCGGCATCGCCTACGTTCTGGACGAGATGCAGCTCTTCGATACGCTCTGCAATCTGGACATGGTGGAGCTGGAAAGCGTCTGGAAAGAAGACGACAAGAACCTGCTGCACGATCTGATTCAGCGCCATTACCAGTGGACGGCCAGTGCCCAGGCGCAGCGCCTTCTGGACGCGTGGCAGGACGCCGTCGGAAAATTTGTCAAGGTCGTCCCAATCGACTACCGCAAGGCCCTGGAGAAGATGCGAGCCGCCGAGCAGCGCGATACGGAAACAACACCGGCCACCGAGGAGGTGTTCTATGGGTGAGCTGAAGGCATTTTTGAAGTATAATCGTCAGCCCGTCGGGCATCGGCCGGTCGAGGAACGGGTTCACGACTTCAAAGAGCTGGACCTGCCGCTGACGCCCGACCAGCTCGTCCAGCAGGCGGCCCGGTGCATGGATTGCGGTATACCGTTCTGCCACGGAGCGGGCTGTCCCCTGCATAACTCCATTCCGGACTTCAACGAATTGATATACAAGGAACGCTGGGAGGAGGCCTGCCGGCTGCTCCATTCGACGAACAATTTTCCTGAGATCACGGGGCGTCTGTGTCCGGCGCCGTGCGAGACGGCCTGCACGCTGGGAATCAACGATGAGCCGGTCCTGATCCGGCATATCGAGTACCAGATTGTCGAACGAGGATTCGAGCAGGGCTGGATCAAACCGCTGCCGCCGGAGAAGAAAACCGGCAGGCGCGTCGCCGTCATCGGGTCGGGGCCTGCGGGCCTGGCGGCCGCACAGCAATTGACGCGGGCCGGACATGACGTCGTCGTCTTTGAAAAGGATGAGCAGGTCGGCGGCCTGTTGCGGTACGGCGTCCCGGATTTCAAACTCGAAAAACGCGTCCTCGACCGCAGGCTCGAACAACTGAAAGCCGAGGGCGTCACGTTTCAGACGGGCGTCCGCGCCGGTGAAGATATTTCCACTCGCTACCTGCGAAAAATGTTCGACTGCATCTGTCTGGCGATGGGGGCGGGCCAGCCGAGGGACCTTAACGTCCCCGGAAGAGGATACGAGAACATCGTCTTCGCCCTGGAGTACTTGACCGCTCAGAACCGGCTCAATGCCCTGGAGCCGGTAGATGAGCGCGGGATTGTCACGGCCAAGGACAAGGTCGTCGCCGTCATCGGCGGCGGTGACACGGGCAGCGACTGCGTGGGAACAGCCCGCCGGCAGAACGCTAAGAAGATATACCAACTGGAAATTCTGCCCAGGCCGCCCGATAGCCGGCCGGCCGATACGCCCTGGCCTATGTGGCCGCGCATCATGCGAACGTCCTCCTCTCACGAGGAAGGCTGTGAAAGGCGGTGGTCCGTGGCCACGAAGGAGTTCCTCGGTGGAGCGGGAATCCGAGTGGAAAAGTTGCACGGCTGCGAAGTCGAATGGCTCAAGAGCAACGGAAACTGGAAGATCAGGGATATACCCGGCACGGATTTTGTCCTCGAAGTGGACCTGGTTATTCTCGCCACGGGATTTCTTCACGTCGTCCATGAGGGATTCGTCAAGGACACGGCCCTCAAGCTCGATCAGCAGGGCAACGTCGCCGTGAACAATTACCAGACGAGCGACCCGCAGATTTTCGCAGCAGGCGACACAATCAGAGGACCCTCGCTGGTCGTGCACGCAATTGACGGGGGCCGCCGGGCCGCCGCCGCAATCGACCAGTGGCTCCGGGAAAAATAAAGTGAGTGACAACCTTGCGAATCGCATTAGCACAAATCAATTCCTCCGTCGGCGACATCGACGGCAATCTCAGGAAGATTGAGGACTTCTACGCCGAGGCGTCCAAAACCGGCGCGGAGGCCGTGGTCTTTCCGGAACTGGCCGTCTGCGGATACCCGCCCGAGGACCTGCTGCTGAAAAAGCACTTCCTGAGCGACAACATGGCCGCCATCGAAACCCTGGCCAAAGGCTGTGGGGACGCGGCTATGGTAGTCGGCTTTGCCGAGTCGGCCCGCGAGGGGTACTTTAATGCGCTGGCCGTTATCGAAAAAGGCGCCGTCAAAAAGATCTACCGTAAAATCGTCCTGCCGAACTACGGCGTATTCGACGAGCGGCGGTACTTCCGGCCCGGTCGCGGCTCGACCACCGCCACCGTAGGCGGCCGCGTCATCGTGCCCACCATCTGCGAGGATATATGGCACATCGAGTGGATCGACAAATTCATCGGCGAAATATACCGTAAAGACCTGATTGTGAACATATCCGCCTCGCCGTTCTACGTCGGCAAAATCGGCGAGCGAAGAACAATCATCAGCCGCTGCGCAGAGCATTTTGCCTGTCCGCTGGCCTACTGCAATCTCGTCGGCGGACAGGACGAGCTGGTCTTTGACGGGCGCAGCATGTTCGCCGACGCCAAGGGCAATATCATCTGCCAGGCGAAGGCGTTCGAGGAAGACCTGCTCGTCGCGGACGTCGATCTGGCACCCGGCGGCAAAATCGAACCCGTGCGTCCGCAGAACGCTTCGGCCAGACCCGCCAACGGGACCGACCACGCCGCCGAGGTCTATCAGGCCCTGGTGCTCGGAACCAGAGACTACATCCGCAAGAACGGCTTCCAGAAGGCCGTAATAGGAATGAGCGGCGGGATCGATTCGTCCCTTACCGCCGCCATTGCAGTTGATGCCCTCGGGGCGGAAAACGTCATCGGCGTTACCATGCCCACCCGGTTCAACAGCCCCGAGACGATACGCGACGCCGGCAAAGTGTCCGAAAACCTCGGAATCGAATTCCAGACCATTCCCATTGGGACGGTTCTCGATGAATACAACCATATACTCGAACCCGTCAAGGCCTGGTCGCAAGCGTCAACGGCGTATGAGAACCTCCAGTCGAGAATCCGCGGCACGATATTGATGTCTCTGAGCAACAGCCTCTCGGCACTCGTACTGACCACCAGCAACAAGAGCGAGACGGCGGTCGGCTACTCGACGCTTTACGGCGACACGGCCGGGGGCTTTGCCGTCATAAAGGACGTGCCCAAGACGCTGGTTTACGAGCTTGCCAAATACGCCAACAAGATGCACGGCCGGACCGTCATCCCGGCCAGCGTCTTCAAAAGAGCGCCCAGCGCTGAGCTCAAGGACAACCAAAAGGACACCGACTCGCTGCCTGAATACGACCTGCTCGACCGCATCCTCAAAGGCTTTATCGAGGAAGACAAATCCGCCCAGGAGCTCCAGGACGAGGGCTTGCCGGCCGATGTTGTCAGGAAAGTGGCCCGGATGGTGGATTTCAATGAGTACAAGAGAAGACAATCGCCCCCCGGCGTCAAAATCACACCCAAAGCGTTCGGCAAAGACCGAAGAATGCCGATCACAAACCGCTACGTGCCAAAGTAAATTTACCCTCAGCATAGCCGAATGGGCTCACGGCAAGCTTATTTGCAACGGCCTGAGTTCCCGGATACCTTTAGTTCCTCCAGCATCTTGTGCCTGCCCCCGCCGCTCAAGACCAGGACACCGCGACCGACCCAATCAGTCGCGGGCGACGGGGCGCGACGCGTCAACGAACAGCCAGCACAGGGCGCCGACGGCATACACGGCAGCGAACACCAGGAAACTCGTCTCGTAACCATCCAGTTGCCCCGCGGCCTTCTGAGCCGCCGACAGCGCATCTATAGGCACGCCCAGGCTGGCGCTGTGGTTTTGAAGCGAGTGGTTCAGAATCCGCCCGGTGATATAGGAGGCCAATGTCCCTCCAAGATTACCGACCATGTTCATGAACCCGGCGACAATGGCCGCGTAGCGTCGACCGATGTCCTGGCAGACCGCCCAGGCCGACGGCATTGTCAGATCGGCAAAGAAACCGGTTAGCGCCAGCAGTAAAGCAAAGATCAGCGGTTCGGATATTCGGTGGCCGAGGAAGTAGCAAATGACGAATACGCCCGAACCGAGCGACAGACCCGTTACGCCAAGCAGCCGCCTCGCCCAGCGGCGATTCCCCGTGAGGCGAACGTAGCGGTCGGTCAACAGGCCTCCGACCAGGCAGCCCACTGCGCCCAGCAGGAGTGGTCCGCCCTTGTAAAGGTTGGCCAGCACGCTGCCGGCCGGCACAGCATAACGGTCTTCGAAGAATGGACCCATAAAGGTGATGTTGAAATACCAGCCGTATGCGAAACAGAAGTACATCAGACAGACCAGCCAAAGATTGGGACTGGAAAGAATCTCAAGCCACGGCACCCGAGGACGGCTGGCCCCTGTCTCAGCGGCGCTCGAGCGAATCCACGCCAGCTCCGCTGCATTGACGCTCTTCTTCTGTTCGGGGCGGTCACGAAACCACCAGGCGAACAACACGCACCAGGTCACCCCGATGGCCCCGAACGCCCAAAAGGCATGTCGCCACGTCATCAGCGGTTCGATGCCCCACGCGCTGATTCCGGCAATGAGAATCCCAAAAATGACAAAGGTCAGTCCGCCCAGAATCCTTCCGGACATCCAGACTGCTGCCTGAGCACGACCTCGCTCGGCGGCCGGAAACCAGTTGTGCAGCGCACGCGTGATGTTGGGATAGGCGCCGGCCTCCCCGACGCCGAACAGAAAGCGGATGACCACCAACGCGCCCACGCCGATAAACGCTCCGCCTATGGATAGCCCCGCCAATCCGGTCAGCACCGTGAAAGCCGACCACCACAGGACGATTCGGATCAGCACCTTCTTGGGACCGAAAACATCGCCCAGCCAGCCCGTCGGAACCTCGAACAAGGCGTAGGCAAGAGAGAACGCGGCAAAAACGGTTCCCATCTCGCCCCGGCTCTTGAGCCCCAGCGCTTGTTGAATCCACGTCGCGGCCGCGGAGAGGCAGGCGCGATCCAGATAGGTGATCATCGAAAGCGTGCAAACAAAGGCCAGCACCCAGTAGCGCACCCGGCTTGGTGCGGCGGTGCCTGCGGCATCGGGCAACCCGGTTTGGTTCATGTCGGAATCTCCAATTGAACTTGATAAAGAGTGGACATCTGGATGTCAAACGTGCCGGTGGACAAAACTCTATCGGCGAACCTCCGCTTTGAACAGCTTCTCGTAAAACCGTATCAGCCCGCTATGGTTGTTCTGCGATTTGATTACAGCAGTCAGACACAAGGCCGCAGCCGAGCCGGCTGCCATTATGGACGCCGCATATCGTTTCTGTGTCTTGTACATCTCTACCCCTTCGACAGCCTGCTCAGTTACGCAGATTCATGCTGGCATCGTACCCGACTGGGTCGGTCTGCAGGAAACGGCCCATAAACGGATTATAGTACCGCGCACGGTTGTGTAAAGGTCTATTTCGATATCATAACGGACGCCCGCAAACATGTAGGGATTGGTGTGGTTGGCGTCTTCGACGGCTCCTTCGCCATAGACCGAGTACTGGTAGGATAGGTAACCCCTTCGGCTTTGCTCAGGGCAGGCTTGTTTGCCCATGCTGATTCTTAAGAACCGCAGAAATCGGTACACATGGGCCTGTTGAAAAAGATGAGATTGCTTCGTCGCAGAGCTCCTCGCAATGACAAGGAGTACGTTTCTATGTCATTGCGAGCGATTCGGAGAATCGCGCGGCAATCTTCTTTTCTGCCATTCCGTATATGCCACAAAGACACGAAGACACGAAGAAACGACCGCTTCGCGGTCGTTCCGAGCCTTGTCGAGGAATCTGTTGAGAATTGTCGCCCCTGCGAAAGCAGGGGCAGGAATCCATGCGAGATACGAAACAGAAACAGGGGAAAAAAGAAATAAGTAAGGTGTCCCCCGATTAAATCGAACTATGAAAGTCCAGTATCGCTTCCAGCATTTCCCCGAGACACGCTTCGGCGTAGAGACCTAATCTTCAGCTACAGCAAAGACATCTTTGAACTTCTCGTCAAGCAAACCGGAGAACTTGGAAGGCAGAAAATTTGCCGCAGATTTGACTACTTGGCCGAAGCGACCCTGTATTAACTCATTTTGAACCTTCTCGACAGGTAAATACTCCTGGAAAAGAATCCTTTTACCCGTGTTACTATCCTCTAAGTATCTGGCAATCAGAGCGGCCCGGTATATTATGGAGTAATGTCGATAAATGTTCTCGTAATGGCGAGTTCCTTTGAGGATATCATTGCGCTGTTGGTGTGTAATTCCGTGTTTACGTGGTGCTTTCGGGTCACAGAAAAGTACCGCCTCAACAATGTGCATTGCAGCATAAAAGATAGCTACTGTTGCCCAATCGGAGAAATCTTGTCTCTTTAAGAGGTAGCCTGCTACCTCGATGTCATGGAGTGCTGATGTGATATGATCAGAATCATTAGGCATCAGGCATAGAGAATTCCAGGAGCCATTCTGGATTACAGAAAGACACGTAGCCTTCTTCTTGACACTGCGGGACCGCTTGAATATCAAGATTGATCTGGGAACATTCTGGGTCACGAGCAACATTGAGGTCTAAGTCGGTAAGACTGTCTTCGAGCTCAGGGTCAAAGGTACTGTTCTTGGTGACAACCAGAAAAAGCATGCGCCCTCCATGCAAAGTCAGAAAGGTTTTGTTGACCTTGTCTTTGTGTTCACAGGCCCATTTGCCCAAGTAATTCTTCAAATATTGGAGTTGTTTGTGGAACAATTCCTCGTATTCTTTCATAATTCTACAGGCATGAATCGCTTCTTCGACATAGAGCACAAACTTGTCACTGTCTTCCGGTTCGACTAATACCTGCCTACCCGCATCGGAAATCCGCAACCTTATAGGTTCTATGTGTGTTGCTGTCGTCATTTTCTCAACCCACAAACTTTGATTTCTATAGTATTCGTCCGTGAAATCCAAAGAGAGATGATATTCGCTGCTCCTTCTCTGACATTGTTATTCTATAGCAACCTCTCGTGAACAAACCCTATTATCGTCTTTGTTTTAGGATTAGTCAAGGGAAAAAAGGGTAAAAAAAGCCTTTGCTGTCTTCATTCCAAGCACCTCACCCAAAAGCCTCGTTTCTGGCCTGAAAACGAGCAATTCAGGGGACACCTTACTAATTTCGGGACCCGACGGCAAGGCCGGGACGGAGTAAATTAAAGGTGTCAGGTACTTTTTTGGGCCTTACTCTGGGCCGCGGTGTGGACTGGAGCTTGAGACGTGCGGCGGTCGCCGCCGTCCGGCGGGTATCACCAAACGGGTACGTGTCATCTTTATAGGTAAAGAACGCACTTCTTCGAGTCTATTCGTCAGTCGAGAGTAGCTGAAAAACGTGGATTCCCGCTTTCGCGGGAATGACAGAGGGGGAGCAGCCGTTAGGAACGGACAATTGAAGGCGAAAGGCCAAAGAATCTGCCTACAATCCTGACATGCACCCACCTGCCCGGCAGGCGTAAGGCGGGTATTGACACGCCGGAGGTGCTTCGATAGAATCCGGCAACTTTGTTCGGAGCCGCAGGAGCCGGGGATTGAAGGTGCTCGGCTGGAATTCTCAACTCCTGTATGTTGTAGCTGAAAACGTGGGATTTTAAGAGGAAAATGGAATGCCGAAACGCAAGGATATTCACAAGGTGTTGATCATCGGCTCAGGCCCGATCATTATCGGCCAGGCCTGCGAGTTTGACTATTCGGGCACACAGGCGTGCAAGGCCCTTCGCAAGATGGGATACAAAATCGTGCTGGTCAATTCCAACCCGGCGACGATCATGACCGATCCCGGCATGGCCGACGCGACGTACATCGAGCCGCTCAACGTCAAGACCATCGAGCAGATCATTGCCAAAGAGAGGCCCGACGCCCTGCTGCCCAACCTGGGCGGCCAGACGGGCCTGAACCTTTCGTCAGAGCTGGCCAAGCGCGGCATCCTGGACAAGTACGGCGTGCAAATCATCGGCGTCAAGGCCGACGCCATCGAACGCGGCGAAGACCGGCTGGCCTTCAAGAATACGATGAAGCAGCTCGGCATCGACATGCCCCGAAGCGACGTTGCAAACAGCCCCGAAGAGGCCGAAAAAGTGCTCGAAAAGATCGGTCTGCCGTGCGTCATACGCCCCGCCTATACCATGGGCGGCACCGGCGGCGGGCTGGTTTACAACATCGAAGAGTTTCGCACAATCGTCAGCAGAGGGCTCTCGGCCAGTCTCGTCAATCAGGTCCTCGTGGAGGAATCCGTCCTCGGGTGGGAAGAGTTAGAGCTGGAAGTCGTGCGCGACGCCAAGAACCAGATGATCACCGTGTGCTTCATCGAGAACGTGGATGCGATGGGCGTTCATACAGGCGATTCGTACTGCACCGCCCCCATGCTGACCATAGCACCGGAGCTGCAGAAACGCCTCCAGAAGCACTCCTACGACATTGTGGAAGCCATCGGCGTCATCGGGGGAACCAACATTCAGTTCGCTCACGACCCCAAAACCGGTCGGGTCGTCGTCATTGAAATCAACCCGCGGACCTCACGCTCGTCCGCGCTCGCCTCCAAGGCGACCGGCTTTCCCATCGCGATGGTCTCCTCCATGCTGGCCGGCGGCCTGACCATGGACGAGATTCCCTACTGGCGCGACGGCACGCTTGAGAAATACACGCCATCCGGGGACTACGTGGTCGTTAAATTTGCGCGCTGGGCCTTCGAGAAATTCAAAGGTATCGAAGACAAGCTGGGCACGCAGATGCGCGCCGTCGGCGAGGTTATGAGTATCGGCAAGACCTACAAGGAGGCGTTTCAGAAATCCATTCGCTCCCTTGAAATCAACCGTTACGGTCTGGGCTTTGCCAAGGATTTCAACAAGAAATCCGCGGATGAGCTGATGGAGCTGCTCAAAGAGCCCACGAGCGAGCGCCAGTTCATCATGTACGAGGCGCTGCGCAAAGGGGTCCGCGTCGATGCGCTCTATGAAAAGACCTACATCAAGCCGTGGTTCATCCAGCAGATGAAAGAGCTGGTGGAGCTGGAAGAGAAGATCCTCAAGTACAAAGGCAAGAAGCTGCCGGACAATCTTCTGATCCAGGCAAAGAAAGATGGATTCGCGGACAAGTACCTGGCCCAGCTCCTGGGCGTCCCGGAAAAGCAGATAAGGGAACGGCGGATCGCGCTGAACGTCGTCGAGGGGTGGGAGCCGGTCCCCGTGAGCGGCGTGGAAAATGCCGCCTACTACTTCTCGACCTATAATGCGCCCGACAAGGTGGAGGTCAGCAAAAAACGCAAGGTCATGGTGCTCGGCGGCGGCCCGAACCGCATCGGCCAGGGCATCGAGTTCGACTACTGCTGCGTTCACGCGGCGTTCGCCCTTCGAGACGAAGGCTATGAAACCATCATGGTCAACTGCAATCCCGAGACGGTCTCGACGGACTACGATACGTCGGACAAGCTGTACTTCGAGCCGCTAACGGTGGAAGACGTCCTGAGTATCTATAACAAAGAAAAGCCCGAGGGCGTGATTGTCCAGTTTGGCGGCCAGACGCCGCTGAACATTGCCGCCGAGCTGGAGCAGGCGGGCGTGAAGATTCTCGGCACCTCGCCGGAAAAGATCGACCTGGCCGAAGACCGAGACCGGTTCCGCAAGGTGATGAGAAAGCTCGATATCCCCCAGCCGGAATCCGGCATGGCCAGCACGCTCGACGAAGCCCTCGCAATCGCCAAAGAAATCGGCTACCCGCTCATGGTCCGGCCCTCCTACGTGCTCGGCGGCCGGGCGATGGAGGTCGTACACGATGAAGAGATGCTCAAATATTACGTCGCGAGGGCAACGGACGTCTCGCCGGAAAGACCTATCCTGATTGACAAATTTCTGGAAAACGCCATCGAGGTGGAAGCCGACGCCATCGCCGACGGCACGGATGCGTTTGTCCCTGCGATCATGGAGCATATCGAGCTGGCGGGCATTCACTCGGGCGACTCGGCGTGCGTCTTGCCGCCGGTCAGTATTCCGGAGAAACACCTGCGGACCATTTACGAATACAACCGCAAGATTGCCATCGAGTTCAAGGTCGTCGGGCTGATGAACATCCAGTACGCCATCTGCAAGGACGTCGTTTATATTCTTGAGGCCAATCCGCGGGCCTCCAGAACGGTTCCGCTGGTCTCGAAGGTCTGCGGCATCCAAATGGTCCGTATTGCCACGCAGTTGATGATGGGCAAGCGCCTGTCGGATATGAAGCTGACGAGAATGTCTATCCCGCATTTCGGCGTCAAGGAATCGGTGTTCCCGTTCAACATGTTCCCCGAGGTCGATCCGCTGCTTGGCCCGGAGATGCGGTCAACCGGCGAAGTCCTGGGGCTGGCGGATTCGTTCGGGCTGGCGTTCTACAAATCGCAGGAGGCGACGCAACTGACGCTGCCTTCGGAGGGAACCGTCCTGATTACCATCTCAGACGAAGACAAAGCCCCGGCCGTCAAGGTGGCGAAGGAATTCAAGAATCTCGGCTTCAGAATCCTGGCGACCGAAGGCACTTATCAACTGCTGTCGAAGAATGCCGTAGCATCGGAACGGATTTTCAAGATGCACGAAGGCCGGCCGAATATTCTCGACTGTATAAAAAACAAGGAAATACAGCTTGTCATCAATACGCCGAGCGGCAAGCAAAGCAAACATGACGATTCCTACATCCGTAAAGCGGTGATCAAGTATAAGATTCCGTACGTCACAACCATCGCCGCCGCCGCAGCCGCGGCAAAGGGCATCGCCGCGTTCCGCAAGAACCCGGGACGGATCAAATCGCTGCAAGAGTATCACGCAGAGATAAAGTGAGAGCCGTCAGGCTAACGCTTCTTTGCAAAATGCCACGCACTTTTTGACTTCCGCCACGGCATCTGAGCCTTCGGGAACCGGGTATTCAAGCTCGATATCGGCGGGGAACGTCCACTTTTCTTTCCTCATCAACTGGAGGATTTGCGCTACCGGCGTATCGCCCTGGCCGAAGGGCAGGTTCGCGCCGTTATTGGTCTTGCGGTCCTTCAGGTGAAGGCTCAGAATGCGATCATGGTGCTTCTGGATAATGGGAATCGGTGACTCGCTCGTGCCGGCGAGGTAATGACCCACGTCGAAATTGAGCCCGAGGTATTTTCCGTATGACAAAATAGGCCCATCGTATGTCGTTGGAGTAATCTTCGTATGGTTATGGAAGCCAATCATGATCTTGTGCTTGTCGGCGAAAGGCCCGAGCCTTTGGGCGGCTTCCTCGGAAAGCTCGCGCGTGATGCCCTTGGCGCCGAGCGCCTTGGCCGCGTTGAAGTAATAATCGATCTCGCCGTCCGTCATGCCCGCATCGCCGATGCTGCCGAACTTGACGATGTGGATGTTCACGCCGGCGTCGTTGTACAGCTTGCGGAGGGCCTTGTACTTATCCATCGGCCCCGACAAGCGCCATTTGAGCTGCTCTTCCTGCTTTTGCTGCTGGGCTTTCTTCTGCTCCTCGGTCATCTGTCCCCGTCCGCCCCGCGGGCCGCCGCGTCCGCCGCCGCTCGGCACACCAGCGAATTGCTCCGCCGGCTCACCCATCAGCTCGACCGAGCTGAGCCCGCACTGAACGAGGTATTTCAGAAGGTCCTCGGCCGTGCTGGGCATGCTGCGGAAACTGTAGGTAATAGCCCCGATTTGTACGCCGTTGAATTTGGAATTGGGCTTGCCCGCCAGACGTGAGGTGGGCTTGCCCGCTCCCTCGCCGCCCGGGCCGGCCAGGGCATATCGCGACATCATCGTAGAAGCGGCCAGAGCCGCCGCCCCACCCATAAACCCTCGTCTTGATACCGTTACTTTGCTTTGTTCACTCATCGTTTTTTTCTCCAGAAACAATTTCCATCAATTCCTCCATTCACCCCGACACTTTATTAAACGCTGTAATTCTTCTGCTGTCAAGCGCTTCGAGGTTACTGTTTTCGACGTTCCAGCAAAGCAATCAGCTCTGCAGGATGGTCGCTCTGAATGCCATCGGTATTCCACGCCAGTGCATCTTCCCAACAGGATGGGCCGCTTTCATCCACGATAACGAGTGCCCCCGCCCGATGGCACTCTTCGGCGAAGCTGGGGGAATAATAACGCCAGACGGCGGCAATAACCGAAGGCCGAAAACGCTCGACGACCTTCGGCACGTTCTCTTGCGGCCCCGGATCGGGCATCAGAATACACTCAGGGCACAGCCGCGAAACGCGCTCCAGCTTGCCGAAATCCGCGTACCACAGGACGTGCCCCGTCATGTCCCATTTCTTCACGAGAGAAACCAGCTTCTCGGCCGAAGCATCCTTCAAGTCCAGATAGATACCCACCCTGCCTTTGCATAAATCGAGAATCTCCTCGAAAGTGGGAATCCTCTCGCTGCTCCACTGAGGACCGATCCGGCTGCCTATATCCAATTGCCTCAACTGCTCAAGGGTCATCTGCGAGACCAGTCCCCGCGTCCCATCCGTCACGTAGGAGTCAATCTCTTCGTTATGGACGCTCACAACATGGCCGTCGCGCGTCGTCCGCAGATCGACCTCGACAAAATCCACCCCCATCTCGATAGCCGCCTCATAAGCGGCGAGCGTGTTCTCCGGGATGCCGATATGAGCGCCGCGGTGCGCCACGACGTACACATCCCCATGCCGGGGCAGAGGGAGCACCGCGACCGGGTGTTGCGCCGCCCCCGCGCAATGGATAGACGTAACGCTCAGCAGAGAGAGGATGAAATATGTAACCGCCCGCGAACCTACTGCTCTCATTAGCTCTCCCAATATTCCTTCGCCCAGGAATGCACAGCCTCATCAAGAAGCAACAGAACGATCAATCGTCTCATAAAACCAGAATGTCCCCTTTTACCCCTTTTACGTTGGCCACAGAGGGCACAGAGCACACAGAGAAATGAATTATATAAAGCTTGGCCTTGCCATGCCAACGATATGTTAATCGGTGTGAATCCGTGTCTAATCTTTGATTGCGGTTAAGCGACCGAAGTCATTTCAGCCTGGCCTCGATCTCGGCGAGCACCTGCGCCGCCGGACGGCCCGCCCCTTTACCTCTCTTGACCCTGTGGACACGCCGGCGAATCTCGGCCTCCTGGTCAGGACTCAGCTCGTAGGCGCCAGGGTCTTCAAGGCTCAGGATTAAATCGTGGGCAAGGCCGGCACGCTCGCCCGCTGACAGCGCCAGTGCCTCTTTCCGAATTTGCCCTATTGTCTTCATGCTCTTATCCTACCGCAGGGACAAAGCCGTGTCAAGGTCATCATCGGCAAACAAAGGAACAATTCCCTCAAAATCAAGGATTGTTCTACCGTGCACCTGCTCGTATTTCGTGATTCGTCGCCCATGATCCGAGACTCGAACTGAAAACCAGAATGTCCCCCTTTGCCTTTCTATTTGATTATCACCTCCCCGTCACGCAACGTTGCACGGGAGATATCACATTTCCCCTCACCTTGCATCAGTATATTGACAGTTTTAGTTTCCCTTGGATTTATCAGAAGGCTTGTAAACCGCAATTTTTTTCCATTCCATTCTATGTAGTCACTCATTGCCCCTGGTGGAGACATCTTTAGATCAAGAACTCTTCCTGTTATAGCTAATTCCATTTCGCCATCAAAACCCAGACGAATAAGCTCCGTACCGGTATTACTAATCATAATAGTCGCTTCGGAAGGATTATCGACTATCTTACCATCATGCATATAATCAACATGATAACCGCGGTCTATCAAAACAGGTTCTGTAATACGCACCGTAAGCTGATAGCGTTGTAAAGTCTGATAGGTAAAAAGGTTTTCGTTTCCGCCAAAACTGGCACCTTGCATGTGATTGTCATACATGTCAACAATCTCGCTGTCATTCATTGTAAGAATCCAACGGCCCAGAGAATCATAAAACGTGCCTTCGATGGCAATAAATTTTTCATTGAGATAGTTAACATGTAACAGTGTTTGGCCCGACTTCCCTGAGACACTGAGCTCATGTTTACTGAGTAGTTGAAAATCATGATAAATGTCCGGATCCCGTACGAATTTGTTCTTAACGAGATTCATCACTTCCTTGCCTTCCTCCTGTCTTATTTTTCCAGATAATAATAAACCACCTTTTCCGTCGATACTCAGACTTAGAGCAGGTTCATTATTAATTCTCACTACTGCATAATTGTGAGACACGTTGGGTTTCCACCATGCTAAACAGCTTCCAAGATACAGCTTTATTGCATCTTCCGGAGGCTTGTTTTGAACTGTTGTCGTCGGGTCGGGTTCATTGCCTGGCATTAGGGGGCCGACCATCATAAAATCTACCGTCAGCTTTTCCAGGCTTTGAATCTTTTCAATTTGAAGGTTGCTTTGTTGTATTAAATTGTTGTTCTGCTTGCGAAGTTCATTTGTTGTTCGGCTTGAATCTCTATTGAGCAAAAATCCGCCTGCAGCCGCAAGAATAGAACCCAAAAAAATCATCAGTATCGGCAGAGTCGATAACTTATCCATTAGCTTGCTCCCTTAAAAAATTATCGTATGTCAGTCCCGTAGGATGGGCAGGTTCCCCTGCCCATGCGGTTCATTATTCTCTCCTACATTGCCTGCAAATCCGCTCGTCTGTAATTCGCCATAGGCTCATCATAAACGTTTCCCCTGCGTGTGCAAAATGAATTCATTGGGGGATAAAAAAGTCAGGTAGGTTGGGCCTTGGCCCGCTGCCCCGCCTCGCGTCGGGAGACGCGGGGGCAGGTCCACCGTTCAGCGATGGTGGGGCGCAGTCCCACCCTACAATTCTCAACACTTCTTCGTGACTTAGTGACTTTGTGGCCTTGAAGATTGCCACGGCACTGTGGGCCTCGCAATGAGAGCGTTCTATTAGATTCCTCGGCTGCGCCCTACGGGCTGCGCTCGGAATGACGTGGAGAATGGTGGGGCAAGCCCCACCCTACCAATCGGCTCGGAATAACAGTGTAAATCTGTGTGAATACGTGTCTAATATCTTGGAGGAAATCGGGGGACACCATATAATGGCACTAAGTAAAGCATATTTAACCGCTTTCGAGGCTGACTAAGAGCGCCGTTTGATTGGAAATTTCAGTGATTTCGCTGATAAACAAACTGCTCTTTGGACCTCAATTCCCTTAACTTAGTGCTATTAGGGACACCTTACTCATTTCTTTCCCTGCTTCTGTTTCGGATCTGGCATGGATTCCCGCTGGAGTTTATCCGGCACCTGGATGCGAGGCGGGAATGACAGGGGAATGATGCGGCACGCCGTACCCTGCGCTCTGAAATCAGTCTTAGTTTTGGCGTGCCCAGAAAAATATGCGTATAACCGCCGCAACAAAAGGGACGACAACAATGGCATACGCGGCGATCACCCAGAGCCAATCGGATAATGGATGTGGTGGACGGGGAATTATTTTCAGAGCGTCTGTCTTTTCTTCTGTGCAGAATCCCTCTTCGATTCCTTCGTCAACATCCCCACAATAGGGCCAAGGCCAAATATCAGGAATACTCACATAATTATCGGAACAAGGTCCACCGATTTTAGGATATTGGTCTATAGTTTCTTGCGTTTGTTCGCCGGCCATTCTCACACCTCCTCTTTAAACCATACGTCACATTCTCGCAAACGCCAACTGGGATAGAAAAGGAGACATGAAGAAAACGGAAAAGGGGACATTCTACTTTTTGAGTTCGGGGCGCCTCTGTCGCCTCTTTCCCTGCTTCTGTTTTGTATCTCGCGTGGATTCCTGCCTGCGCAGGAATGACATCACACGCTTTTTATGTACTGTTTTCGAATCGGAAATCCCGGATTATTGACAGTGGGACGGGAAGGAAGCGCGTTTATGATAATATATGGGAAATCCCAGTTGATAGGTATTGGAGAGTCCGGTAGCATTTACCTCAGGTTTGTGAGTGGAGTCATGGGTATATGACAAGTATACCATAGAAGAGTTTCGCCGTTCCATCTGATGAATGTCCGAAGGAGGTCACCATGAATCAGCAAAAGACGAAGACAACGGGCACGAACAATCCTGGTATCGTAATGGCGATGTTGGACCGCCGCGCCTTCCTGCACGCAGGGGCGATGGGATTGGCCGCATCCCTTTGGGACCTGACCGAACCGGCGCATGCTTCGGGTGCCACGGCGGGCGGCCGAGATTCCGCACGCCGGCCCAACGTCCTCTTTGTCTTCTCCGATATGCAGCGGGCGTATTCCATGGGCTGTTACGGCGACGCCAATGCCCGCACCCCGGTTCTCGATGCCTTTGCCAGGCAAGGCGCCCGGCTGGACGCCGCAATGTCGAACACGCCGGTTTGTTGCCCTTATCGTGCCTGTCTGATGTCGGGCCAATATGCCCATCGCCACGGTGTGATGAGTAACAGCGTCCCATTCCGTCCCACGGTCAAATGTATCGCCGAGACGTTCCGCGACGCCGGCTACGAGACCGGATATTCCGGAAAATGGCACATCATCCCACCCAACGACGCCCAGGACCCGACGTACGGCTTCCCGGCGCGGAATACCGAGTTCGGCTTTTACCGTACTGACCGTCAGTCCGCCAACGTGACCAATGTGGCTCTCAAGTTCATCACGGAAAAGAGCAAAGGCTCAAAGCCGTGGATGCTTTTCGTTTCCTGGATTCTCCCCCACAGCCCCTACAAGGCTCCCGAAGGATATGTCGAGCACTTCTCCAAGATCGCGATTCCGCCCAACGTCCCCGATGGATTGCCTGCCGAGAACGCCAAGCAGTGCTTACCTGACTATTACGGGATGATCGAAAGCCTCGATGATGAATTCAAACGCATCCTTCAGGTTCTGGATCAGGCCGGTGTCTCGGACGACACGATTGTTGTGTACTCATCCGACCACGGGGACATGATCGGCTGCCAGGGCCTTAAGGCTAAGCGCTGGCCCTATGAGGAATCGGCGCGCATTCCGTTCCTGATCCGCTATCCACGGGGCATCAAGCCCGGCACGGTCATCGCTGATCCGTTCGGCTCACCCGATGTCTATCCGACGCTGGCCGGTCTGGCCGGGCTCAAGGCACCCGCTGGTGTGGACGGCGATGATTTCTCGCCCTTGTTACGGGGCGAAACCACGAAGCCGCCGCGTGACTACGTCTATCTCGAAATGCAGTACGCCTATGTCCCGTGGCCCGGTTGGAGGGCTTTGCGCACGCGTCAGCACATGTACGCGCGCACTAAAGACAAGCCCTGGTTCCTCTTCGATCTGAAGAATGATCCCTGGGAGAAGAAGAACCTTGTGGACGATCCATCCCAGAAGGCGCTGGTCAAGGAATTCGACGATCGCCTGGCGTCGATCATGCGCCAGACAGGGGATTCATGGGACATCACGGCTACGACGGGCGACTTGGAGTCCTGGGCCCCCGGCGGCCCGAAACAACAGTCCCAGAATCTTGGCGTCAACTTTCCGGGGAAGGTGGCCCGCCAGGTCGAAGGGAATCGAAAGGCAAAAGCCCAACAAGGCAAGCGCGCCAAACGTCAAAAGGCTGACGCGCTGACCGGCCAAGGGGCCGACCAGGAGGAGTAAGTCAGGCATCCGCCCTCGGTGTCCTGGCCGAGGGCTACAGGAAAAGGGGACATTCTACTTTTGGAATATCACATGGTCACATCTTAATTATTCATTATTCGTTTTGGTCTTGCGATGTTGACCTCAACAAGACAGTTAATATTTAAGACGCAACCCCAATCTTCTCCTTCTCATATTGAAATCCGATCAGACTTGGTTGTTTCTTTCATCAGTCTGATGACCTTTGACTCGTCAACCTCCACACCCAAGCCCGGGCCAAACGGCACTGTAGCCGAACCCTTGTTGATTTCCAGCGGTTTGGCAAGGACTTCGGCGGTGAGAAACTGTGGGCCGTTGAGAGCAGCAGGCTTTTTCAGGCCGAACGCACCATAAAGGGCCAGTGCTGCGGCCATAGAAATATCGGGGTCCGTCAGGCCGCTGCCCAGCCACATAAGCCCCGCATCCATAAGGATTTCAATCTGCCGCTTAGCGGAGAGCAGTCCGCCGCAGCGAGAGGGTTTCATTGCCGCTCCGTCCAGCATCTTGAGACGGATAAACTCGGAAAGCTCGACCGGTGAGACAACACCCTCGTCCATCAGGATGGGCAAAGCTCCCTGCTTTTTCAGGGCCTGGTACCCACCGATACGGTTGGGCCGCAGCGGCGACTCCAGCACGTCAACGCCGGCGTCGGCCAATTCCGGCGCGACCGCGAGAGCCGCGGCTTCGTCGTAGCCGCCGTTAGCATCGGCCCACAGGAATCCTTTCGGGGCGCGTTGACGAACCAGCCGTGCAAGCTGCACGTCGAATTTCGGGTCGGGTGCGACTTTGATATTGAAGTTCGAATAGCCGCTCTTGCAACCGGCGTCGATGACGGCCTCCGCCTCTTCCAGCGTTCTTGCATTAACCGTCCAGCTCAGTGTCACCGGCCCTCCTGCCGCACGTTGCCACATCTGTGAAAGCGACTGGCCTCTTAGCTTGCCAGCTAAGTCGTGCAGAGCCATATCCAGTCCCGAGCGGGCTATCGGCATGGCGGTGGAAAAGCCCGGCGCCAGGGCGCCATCCATTGCTTTGTGAGCCCCGTCGATGTCTAATGGATCACGTCCTATCAGAATCGGGCCCAGATAATCCTGCAGCACGATTGTCGTCGTTTCGAGAGTCTCATAGCTCCACAGGGGCGAAGGGATGCTCTGGCCCCAGCCGACGTGACCGTCGTTGGCGATAATCTTGACAATGACCGCCCCACGGCCGTACGCCCCGCGCGGACCGATGAAAAATTTGAAGTAACCTTTCGTCGGATAGCGAACCGCAAACAGCTCGATGCGCTTGATCCTCGTATTGGGCTCATTTGCGTAAGCGACTGCGGCGACAAGCCCCAACGGCCCAACAATCGAATTACTTCTCATACCTTGCCTTCACGAGTAAAGATTCGAGATTCATTATTATACGCAAAAGTAGCAGATTGATCGCAGAATCTCAACAGCTTTTGACTACAAGTTGATTGTTAGTACTACAACGCTATAAGAGCTCAAGAAACGTTATGCGGCGAGTCGATAACTTTTTACAGGAGAACAAGTTAATGGATTTTTCTGGAGGTTATCGGCATGGACGCCAAGACAATTATGAGCATCAAAC
>Ga0210377_10000046_pt1 | contig 115318 bp, 90 predicted proteins | sample PLM4_65_b1redo_FD_155480 | JGI IMG/M metagenome (GOLD analysis project Ga0210377, IMG submission 155480) | Groundwater sediment microbial communities from an aquifer in East River, Colorado, USA - PLM4_65_b1 redo | ecosystem: Environmental > Terrestrial > Soil > Riparian zone | place: USA... | reverse complement strand
ACATGAAGGTGTAGTAGAGGCCGATGGGGCAGGCCTTCCTGCAGAAGTCCCAGCGCCAGTAGCGGCCGTGCAGGTGGCCGAGGAGCGTGCCCGCGGCGAGCAGGCCCCAGGTCGCCGCGAGCGCCCGCGGCGGTCCCTCCCACAGGACGCGCAGGTCGACCCACCAGGCGAGCATCGACAACACGAACGCGAATGCGAAACCGAGGCTCCTGGCGAGGGCGATGCGCCGCCGCCGGGCGTCGAAGCCGGGGGTGTCGAGCGCCTCGCCGAAGCGGCTGATCTGGCCGACAGGGCAGCCCCAGCCGCAGAACATCCGGCCGGCGACGACGTTCGACATGAACGTCACGACGTACATCGCCGACACGCCGAGGATGACACCGGCCAGCGCCGGCTTGAATCCCGCCGGCTCGAACATCAGCAGATGCCGGCCGCGCCACAGATCGATGCGCGCCATCCCGGTGAGCGGCACGACGAACAGGATGCCGAGCGACGCCGTCATGCCGAGGGCGCGCAGAAGGTCGTAGCGATGCCGCGGGTTGCGCCGCAGCGCCTTCATGATCTTGAGGCGGCGTGGGGCGGCGGGGTCGCTCATGGGGCGGGACCTGGGCTGCGCGACAGGACTACTGCCGCCCCACCCAATAGGTTGGCCGCCGCTTCATGTTCATGACGGCGAGTATTCGGATGCCGTCGACCTTGACGGAATAGAGGAGAGCATACGGAAAACGCTGGAGGAGCCGCCTGCGCACAGAGCCGTGGACTGCTGCCCCGGCCTCGGGATGTTGTGAAATCGCCAGGACGCATCGCTCAACCTCGTTTATGAAGGCGAGGCCGAGCCCCGGGGTCTCGAGCTCGTAGTACCGAGCGGCCTCGTTCAACTCGCGATCAGCGAGGTCGTGGAACGATGCCTGGTCCATTCACTTGAGCCTGGCCCGGGCAGCCCGGAGAGCGTCGCCGGAAGCTCGGCCCATTCCGACCTTCGTGTCCCAGTCCGCGTCCCGTCGCGCGGCCTCTTCGGCCCAGATGCGTGCGTTTTCGGCCCCGGAGAGATGCTCGAGACTCTCGAGTAGCTTCTCGGCCAGCCGGGCCCGTGATTTCGCGTCCAGCTTGAGGGCTTCAGCCTCGATTTCCTCGATGCTCATGCCCGTATTCTACACTCCTTGACCCGCTTGCTGGCTGGTCGGCCCAACGACCGCGGAACCGACGTTCGTGGCGTGGTGGATGTGATCGGCGGGTGACGACAGCGCCCGCCACATCATGACCGCCCCGGCGACGATGAGTGTCGCGGCGACGAGACGCGTGCCGTGCCGCCGCACCCATCCTGAGATCGAACGCCCGAACAGCAGCACCGCGGTCAGCGACGGGATCGTCCCGAGGCCGAAGACGAGCATCCCCGCGGCGGCGTGCGCCGGGGGGAGCGACGCGACCAGCGCCAGCATGGCGTACACCAGGCCGCAGGGGAGCAGCCCCATGATGGCGCCGAGTAGCAGCCGCGGCAGCGGCCCGGGTGACGCGGTCAGCGACGCGAACCACGGGCGACCCCGCAGCCGTGCGATGCCGCAGCCGGTGAGAAACGCCTCGAGACGCGCCGCCGGCAGCACCCCGAGCAGCAGCACGCCGGCGGCGATCACCGCGGCGGCGAGAACGACGGTCACCGGGCGCTGCCAGTCGTAGAGCGCGGCGCCGGCGCGCGCCCGAGTGCCGAGGAACCCGGCGGCGAGGCCGAGCATGGCGTAGGTCCAGATGCGCCCGGCGTGGTAGGCGAGGAACTCGAGGTGGAATGGCGCGGGGCCGCGGGCCGCGCCCGCCGGGCGCGCGGCAGGCGTTCTCCCGACCGCCTGCGTGAAGCCGAGAAGTATCGGGCCGCACATGCCGACGCAATGCAGACTGCCGGCGAGGCCGGCGGCCAGCAGTGTGCCGAAGAACGTCAGGGAGAACGGTTCGCTCATCGTCCACCGCCGGGCGCCGGCGCGGCCGGGTCGAGGCCGAGGCGACGCGCATCCACGCGACCCGCCCCCTTCGAGATGCCGATGATGACCAGGCTCGAGACGATCATCGTCGAGGCGGCGAAGATCGGGGTCAGGAGCCCCAGGGCGGCGAGGGTCAGGCCGATGCCGTTGTACCCGAAGGCCCAGGCGAGATTCAAGCGGACGCGGCGCATGGCGTCGCGCGCCAGGGCGATCGTGACCGGCACCCGATCGAGGCGGTCGTGGATGAGGTGCACGTGGCCGGCCTGCCGCGCCAGGTCGGAGGCCGAGCCCATGGCGAAGCCGACGTCGGCGGCGGCCAGCACCGGGGCGTCGTTGAGGCCGTCGCCGACCATCGCGACGCTCGTTCCGCCGCCGCGCGCCGCTTCGAGCCGCGCCAGCTTCTCCTCCGGAAGAAGGCCGGCGGCGACCGGCACGTCAAGGGAGTGTCCGAGGCGCCGCGCCGGTCCTGGGCGGTCGCCGGTGAGGACCTCGACCTCGACGCCGAGCCGCCGCAGCGCCGCGATGGCCGCGCTGGCGTCGGCGCGCGGGTTCTCGGCAAAGTGGAATGTGGCGAGGATGGCGGTCTCGTCCATGAGGTGCACGATGGTGGCCTCGTCGGCGTCTTCCGTCGCGCCGCTGCCCTCTGCCGCCTCGCCCTGCGCCAGCCCGAGCCGTGCCGCCAGTCGCGGGCTGCCGAGGTGAACCCGGCGGCCGCCGACGGTGGCCTCGACGCCGAGCCCCGGCAGGACCCGTGCTCTCTCCGGCACCGGCGGCGTGAGACCGCGCGCCGCAGCGGCGTCGGCAAGGGCGTGGGCGACAGGGTGCAGGCTGCCTGAGTCGGCGGCGGTCGCGAGGCGCAGCGCGTCGTCTTCGCCCATGGCGCCGCCTGGCGCGGCGCGCCCCGGCACCGCGGCGACATCGATGCGCGTCAGCACCGGGCGCGGCTCGGTGAGCGTGCCGGTCTTGTCGAAGAAGACGCGGCCGATCCGGGCGGCGCGCTCGAGCGTCACCGCCGAGTCGATGAGTATCCCGTGCTCGGCGGCGCGCCGCAGCGCGCTCCAGGTGGCGAGCGGGGCGGCGAGCCCGAGGGCGCACGGGCAGGAGATCAAGAGGACGCTGAGGCCGTCGAACAGCCCGCCGGCGGCGTCGCCGCGCCAGGCCGCGCGGGCGAAGACGCCGAGGGCGAGGGCGATCACGCCGGGGACGAACCAGGCCGCGATCCGATCGGCGAGGCGCTGAATCGGCGGCTGCAGCCGGCGCGCCTCGTCGAGCATCCGCTCCATCCGGCGGATGACCCGGTCGGCGCCGACCTCGCGGGCGCGCACCCAGACGAGAGCGTCGAGGTTGACCGTGCCGGCGAGGACGCGGTCGCCGGGGCCGATGCGCCGCGGCCGCGACTCGCCGGTCAGGATCGCCTCGTCGACATGGCTCTCCCCCTCGGCCACCTCGCCGTCGACGGCGAACGCTTCGCCGGTGCGCGCCCGCACCTCGTCGCCCGGCACGACGCTCGCGGCGTCGACCTCGTCGACGCGATCGCCCCGGGCGGCATCACCCGCCCCGCCGGCGCCGCGCCGGCGCACCCCGACGATCGCGGGCACCGCGGCGAGAAGCGCCCCGGCCGAGGCGGCGGCGCGGCGGCGCGCCCCGGCCTCGAGATAGTTCCCGAGGGTGACGAGCACCAGGATCATCGCCGCGGTGTCGTAGTACAGGCTGCCCTGGCCGCTAAGCGTGTGCGCGACGCTGACGGCGTACGCCGAGACGACGCCGGCGCCGATCAGCATGTTGGTGTCGACGCGCACGCGGCCCGCGCCGAACGCGTCGGCGAGCAGCGGCGCGCCGAGCAGCGCCAGCACCAGCGTCGTCAGGAACATCAGGAGATACGCGAACAGCCGCTCGAGTGCGCCGAGGTCGGCGGGGAAGGCGGCCACGGCGCCGAACCAGGCGCGGGCATAGAACGGCCCGCTGAAGACCATGATGTTCATCGACAAGAAGACGCCGGCGCCGAGCCGCAGCAGCAGCGTGCTCGCCGGTCCGGCCGCCGCGCCGCCCGCCGCCGGCCGCGCGACCTCGAACGCCAGCCGGCAGCCGAAGCAGCAGAAGGCCGACCCGGAGCCGGCCGCCCGCCGTCGCGCCGGCGGCACCGGCAGGTCGCACTGGACGCAGGTCGGCTCGGGCTGACGCGGCGGCGCGGTTGCGGGCGCGGCCACGCCCTTACTTCAGCAGGATGTGGCGCACCAGGTAGATGATCCCGCCGATGAAGAACGCGATCCAGATGAGGGTCGCGTACCACGGGAAGGCGTACCCCTGGTAACTGAGGAACTTGTGCCGGCGGAACGGCTTCTCGGGTGCGGTCATGGCTTCTCGCTATCGCGCCGGGCCTCGTCGCGGTCGATCTGCTCCTGCATCTCGAGCATGCGGTACTTGGGCGCTTCGAGGTCGCGGAACTGCCCCGAGAAATACGCCCACAGGAACAGCAGCGCGAAGCCGGCGGCCACCAGCAGGTAGTTGAGCACCGGGATCAGGAACGACCCCATCGCCGTCGGGCCCTTCATGGTGGCGGTGTGGATGAACTCGATCAGCTTGAAGACGAACGCGGTGCCTGCGGTCAGCACCATGGCGATGCTGAAGATCCACAGGAAGCGGCGGGCGCCGCGCGTCGGCGGCGCCGGGTGCGCGAGGTGCAGTCGGCCGGGCTCGCTCATGGCTTCTTCTCCTCGCCCCAGACGTCGCCCTCGGGGGCGGCCGGGGCGGTGCCGTCGTCCTTCCCGGGCGCCTTCGCAGCGCCGGCTCCGCCGGGCGGCTGCATCACCGGCGCCGGATACGAGCGATCGATGAGGCCGACGGCATGGATGGTCTCGTTCGGTGTCGGCTCCCAGGAGCCGAGCCACTGGACGTAGGTGATGATCGACAGGCCGGTCTTGTTCGGCGTCAGCCCGTCGGCCTCGTAGAACCACGGGTACGACGGCATGACGCTGCGCGGCGACACGTCGGGCGGGTGGTAGAAGTGCGCCACGTGCCAGTCGTTCGACATCTTGCCGCCGCGGCGGATCAGATCCGGCCCGATGCGCCGCGTGCCCCACAGCGGCGGCATGTTGAGGACGTTGTGGTACTCCTCGGGGTAGGAGCGCCGGCCGTAGCGCGCCTCGTCGTTCCCCCACGGGCGGATCTGCTGCGAGTGGCAGTGCCAGCAGGCCTCGGCGACGTAGGTGCGGTGACCGATGGTGAGCGCCTCGGTGAAGGCGGCGGCGTCGCTCTTGTCGCCGAACGCCTTCTTCCAGGCCTCGGGGTACTGGTCTTTCAGCTCGAGGAATTCGAGCGGCTGCTCCGAGGAGAGCTGCTCGAGCGAGCGCACTTCGAGGTCCTGCACCGACAGCATCGGCAGCCAGCCGCTGACGACGAAGGCGAGCGCGAAGAACAGCAGGCCGGCGACCAGGAAGACGAAGCTAAACCGTTCCAACGGCCACCTCCCCGTCGCGCTCGTACGGCTCGTAGTCGGTGTCGACGTGCGCCTGCTTCGCCGCCCGCGCCGTCATGTACATGTTCACCAGCAGGCACAGGAACCCCGCGATGATCGCGAAGCCGGTGAGGTAGCGGACGATCCAGAACGGCCGCACCACCTCGAGGATGGTCTCACGCGGCGCCAGGTTGAGCGCCAGGAAGCCCTCGGCGACGCCGCCGGCGGTGAGGATCAGGAACATCGCCCACAGGCCGGTGGCGGTCAGCCAGAAGAACCACTTCCGCAGTCCCATGCTCCACCACTCGCGGCCGGTCAGCTTCGGCCACAGGTGCTCGATCATCCCGAAGATCCAGAACGAGAAGACGCCGAACATCACCAGGTGCGCGTGCGCCACCACCCAGTCGGTGAAGTGGATCACCTGCTGGAATGTCAGGGTCACCTGGAACGCGCACTGGAGACAGGTGATGGCGTAGTTGAGCGCGCCGAGCCAGAACCAGCGGATCGGCATGCTGGTCTTGAGCGCCCCCTCGGTCGCCTTCCAGGTCACGAAGAAGTTGATGATGACCGTGGCGACGACGATCTCGATGGCGATGGTGGTGATGACCGCGGCGTACTGCGCGAACATCGGGATCGGCGACCCGAGGAAGTGGTGCACGCCCTGGAGGGGATAGAAGAACGCCAGTCCCCAGAAGCCGACCAGCGACAGCGCGTGCGACCAGATCGGGCGCTTCAATATGATCGGCACGAAGAAGTACATCATCCCCCATCCCATCGGTGTGACCCACAGGCCGACGAGGTCGTGGATGTACAGGCCGAGCAGCGGCCCGGCGGCGTTGCCCGCCACCAGGTACTGCGGGAAGAAGTTCCCCATGATGTAGGTGAGGCCCAGCCAGATGAACCCGGCTGAGAAATACCAGAGCGAGACGTACATCGACTTCTCGGTGCTCTTCACGATCGGCGTGTAGAACTGGATCCAGACGAGGATCGCGCCGACCACCACCAGCGGATCGACCCAGACCGGCGTCTCGCCCCACTCCACCGCCTGCGCCTGGCCCATCATCAGGCCGATCCAGGTCATGGCGACGATGGCGTTCCAGGCGGCAAATATCAGCCAGCCGAGCTTGTCGTGCGCGACACGCTTGCCGGTGAGGCGCGGCACCGTCCAGTAGAGCATCGCCAGGAAGCCGTTGGTCAGGAAGCCGAAGGCGATGAGATTCGTGTGCACCATCCGGATGCGTCCGGGGGAGAAGACCGCCAGCTTCGGCAGGGGATAGGCCTGCAGCAGCTGCATGGCGTAGAACAGGCCGGCGAAGAGCGCCAGCGCCATCCACGTCAGCCCGAGGACGAGGTGCCATTGCACGAGACGCTTGTTGACGAGCGGACGGTCGTTTATCGCGGTGTCGTTCATCGGCGCCTCACTTCTGCCCGGCCGCGTCGGCGGCGGGCCCGGTCAGGTCTGCGGCCCGGTCGCCGAGGACGGCGTGGGCGGTGGTCGTCCGCGTCCGCAGCGACTGGATGTAGGCCACCAGGTCCCACGAGTTGCGCTGCGCCAGGCCGAGCCGCTCCGCCTCGCTCATCTTCTCGTAGACGAGGTCGGGGGTCGCCGGGAAATCGGTGAGCGCCGCCTGCAGCCGGTTGAACTCTTCGTCGGGGATCGCCACCTTGCGCTCGTTGAAGCCCTGCCGCGACGCGCCGGCCATGGTGTCGCCGTCGTAGGCCGGCATGATGCTGCGCAGGCCGGTGTGGAAGGTGCGGTAGATGTCCTCGGGGTCGTCGCCCCCCTTGAGCGAGCCGCGGGTGAAGTTGAACGGCTTCTGCTCGTTCCCCCAGGCGTCGATGTACTCGGTGCGGGTGGCGCCGGCGCCCCGACCGTCGACACCGTGGCACTGGCTGCACTGCATCTCGAGATAGACGACGCGGCCGCGCGCGATGCGCGCCGGGTCCTTCAGGTCGGCGGGCGCACGCGGCACCGGCACCACCGCGCGCTGGTCTTTCTCATCGTCCCAGCGCGGATAGAAGGACTTCACGTACTCGATGACCGCGAGTTTCTCCGTCTCGGGCATCAGCGGGAAGGCCGGCATGCTGACGCGCGACAGGCCGCGCGTGATGGTGCGGTAGAGATCGGACTCGAGCGGCAGGCTGCCCGAGTCGGTCGATCGGAACTTGAACACCCCGCTGGTGAAGTCGCGCGGCTTGGTGATGAGGCGCGCCGCCGCCACGCCCTTGCCGTCGCCGTTCGGGCCGTGGCAGCCGACGCAGTACTTGAGGTAGACGCCGCGGCCACGCTGGATCAGACTGGCCCGCTGGTTGTAGCCGAGGTAATCGCCGGGCGGCACCGTCTCCCACTTCGGATAGACGAGCGGCTTCGGGTCGGAGGGCGAGGCCGCCGCCGGCGCGGCCGGCTGCTGCGCTCGGGCGCCGCCGTGGAGCAGCGCCAGCAGCGCGACCCCGGCCAGGAGCGGGGCGATGGTCGCCGCCGTGCGCGGCCGTGTGCGCCGAGGCCCGGGCTGCCGCGGTGTCGGGTCAGGCGGTGGTGCGTTCAGGCTCATCGTGTCTCCGGCTCGAACCGGCCCCAGAACTCCCCGGCCACCACCGTCCAGGCGAAACAGAGATGCGTCAGCGCCGCCACCCAGATCGGCACGAGGCGGACGATCCAGTTGCCGCCGAGAAGCATCGGCTGCAGCCACGACAGGACCAGGTAGTAATTGAAGATCCACAGGCCGAGTCCCATGGCGGTGGCAATGGCGAACTTCCGGCCGCGCGGCGCGTCCCGGAAGAAGAGGCTCATGGTGAGATGGAAGAGGACGCCGAACAGCGCCCCGGTCGCGAGATACAGCATGCATCCGATGAACAGGACCGACCCGGCCTCGGCGGTGAGCGCCGACTCGCCCATCGGAAAGGTGAGGTAGACCCGGATGAGCTTGAGCGGATCCTCGCCGAGCAGGGGGGCGCCGATCATGTTGGCGCCCAGGCTGACGAGCGCCCCGATGCCGCCGAGTGTCATGCCGACGACGATGTGCCACAGGAGGTAGTAACCCTTGGGCGGCCAGCCCGCGTCCTCGGCCGCCGCCGGCGGCGTCTCGAGTCTGCGGATCGCCTCGAGATGTTCCTCGATCAAGCGTCGCCGGGTTTCCGGATCCATGTCGCCTCCGCGCGTCGGGGATGTGTTAAGCGTGCCGCTTCTTACCTGATCGAGGATGACGCGTCAAGAGTCTCCGGCGGTCTCCGGCGGTCGTGCGGGCGGCGGCATGATCCCGATCATGGCGCGGCGCGCGCCCGCGACACAGTGGGCGCTAGAATGGCGTTGCGCGGCGCCTCTCCCGGTCCGCGCGGTCCTGGCCGTGACCGGCGTGCCGGGGCCCGGAGCAGGCAAAGATGGCTGAACGTCGCCGGTTCCCACCGGCCGTGGCGCTGCTCCTCGCGGCGCCGCTCGTCGCGCTGGCCGCCTGGATCGCAGTCGGCGGCGTGAAGCGATCGTTCGGCCCGACGACCGCCCCGGCCGGGGGAACGCCCCACACCGCACCGCCCGGCACCGCCCCGTCCGCCGGCGCTCCGGCTGCGCCCGCGCGCGCCGCCGGCCTGCCCCGGCCCGAGGAACTCGGCGCCCCCGAGGTCGACCTCCCACCGGATCGATTCTGGGAGCGGGTCGACGGCGCTGCCGATGGCCTTGTCGCCGCCGGTTGCCGCCGCATGGTCGTCTGGAAGACGGCAGCCCCGCCCGCCGAGATCGAGCTGCTGGTGTTCGCGGCCGCCGATGGCGCCGCCGGGTTCCTGGCGCGTGACGCAGGTTCCGAACGTACCCCGGGGGGGCCGGGTGACGAGGCCTCGGTCGCGCCGGAGTCGATCTTCTTCCGCCGCGGCCGGCACTACGTCCGCATCGTCGCAGGCGCCGCTCCGCCAGCGGACCCCGCGGCCGGCACGTCGGCGCCGGCGGACGCCCCATCCCCCGCTGCCCTCCTCGATCTGGCACGAAACGTGGACTCCGCCATCGTCGCGAACGGCGCGGAGGGGTCTCCATGAGCCGCAGCGACCGAAATGGCGAAGAACGGCCCGCCACCGACCCCGACCGGCGGCAGATTCTGCGCCGGCTGGGGCAGGCGGGGCTGGTGCTCGGGGGTGCCGGCGTGGCCGCGGGGCTCGGTCTCTGGTCGCCGGGGCGTTTCCGCGGGCCCGGCGAACTGGCCGTCGTGCCGACGCGCTCCATCCCCCCCGACCCGCGCTGGCCGGCGGGGGTGGTGGCGCGCGGCGGCGCAAGCGCCCACCGCGGCGGGGCGGGGGCCGGCGGCGTCATGCTGGAAGCCGCCGCCATCGCGGTGCTCGTGCGCGCCGCCGTCGACGGGGTGGGCGGCATCGGGCGGTTCGTGCGGCGCGGCGACACGGTCCTCGTCAAGCCGAACATGGCCTGGGACCGCACCCCCGAGCAGGGGGCCAATACCCATCCCGAGGTGATCGCCGCCGTCGCGCGTCTGTGCCAGGAAGCCGGGGCGCGGCGGGTGGTCGTCGCCGAGGTGCCGGTGCACGACGCCGCGCGCGCGGCGGTGCGCTCGGGCATCGAGGCGGCGGCGCGCCGCGCCGGCGCCGAGTTCATCGTCCCGCCGCATGCCGGTTTCACGATGGCGGCGATCGGCGGCGCGGTCCTCGATCGCTGGGAGGTGTTCGAGCCGGCGCTCGCGGCCGACGTCCTGATCAACGTTCCGGTGGTCAAGGACCACGGTCTGAGCCGCATGACATGTGGCCTCAAGAACCTGTACGGATTCCTCGGCGGCAACCGCGGCAACCTGCACCAGCGGATCCATGTCGCCATCGCCGACCTCGCGGCCGCCTTCCGCCCGGCGCTGACCGTCGTCGACGCGACGCGCGTCATGATGCGCGGCGGGCCGCAGGGCGGGCGCGCCGACGATCTCCGCCTGGAGGGGGCGGTGGCGGCCGGCGCCGACCCGGTGCTGCTCGACGCCTGGGGCGCGACGCTTCTCGGCGCCGATCCGCGCGCCATCGATCACATCGTCCTGGCGGCGGGGCGCGGGCTCGGCACCCTCGACCTCGCCGCGCTGGGGGAGATCCATGCCGGCGCCTGAGAAGCGGGCCCCCTTCTACGCGCCGCGCGCCCTGCGCATCGTCTACCAGGTGTTCTTCCTCGTCCTCTTCGCGCTCACTCTATTGATGATGTCGGACGAGGGGGTTCACCGCTTTCCGGTGCAGTGGCTGTTCCACCTCGACCCGCTGGCGGCGCTGTCGGTGCTGCTGTCGTCGTGGGTCCTGCCGGTCGCGTTCCTGTGGGCCCTCGTGATCGTCGCGCTCACCCTGCTGTTCGGCCGCGTCTTCTGCGGCTGGCTCTGCCCGATCGGGACGCTGCACCACCTGGTGTCGTGGGCGACACGGCGGCTGCGGCGCGGCCCGCCCGCCACGGTCAATCGCTGGCGGCCGCACTTCCGCTGGAAGTACCTGCTGCTGGTGGTGCTCCTCGCGGTCGCGGCGCTCGGCAGCCTGCAGCCGGGCCTGCTCGATCCCATATCGCTCGGGCTGCGCTCGTTCGCGGGCGGGCTCCTGCCGGCGGCGTCGGCGGTGGTGATGCCGGACGGTTTCCGGCCGCGGCTCTACCAGGGCGCCTGGCTGACGGGGGGGATCCTCCTGGCCCTTCTCGCCGCCAACGCGGTCGTGGCGCGCTGGTGGTGCCGGGCGCTCTGCCCGCTCGGGGCGCTGCTCGGCTTCGTCGCCCGCGCCGCGATCTGGCGCATCCAGGTCGACCCGGAGCGCTGCACGCACTGCAACCAGTGCGCCGCCGATTGCCAGGGGGCCGACGAGCCGTTCGCCAACCACCGGGTCTCCGAATGCCACGGCTGCCTGAACTGCATCGCCGCCTGCCCGGAGGGGGCGATACGCTTCCGGGCGTTCGCGCCGGCGGCGGCGCCGGCGGGCGGCGTCGCCCTGCCGCGCCGGCAGTTCATCGGCGCCGCGGCCACCGGCGCCGCGCTCTTCCCGCTCTACCGCGCCAGCGCCGGAGCGGCGGGCTCGCTGCCGCCCGAGGCAATCCGCCCGCCGGGCGCCCTCGCCGAGAAGGAGTTCCTCGCCCGCTGCCTGCGCTGCGGCGCCTGCGGCAACGCCTGCCCGACCGCTGCCATCCAGCCGTCGTTCGCCGAGACCGGCCTCGAGGGAATCTACACGCCGATCGTCGTGCCGCGGCGCGGCTGGTGCGAGCCGTCGTGCACGCTGTGCGGGCAGGTCTGCCCGTCGGGGGCGCTGCGACCGTTGACGGCGGACGAGAAGGGGTGGTCGCGGCCCGGGGGCTACGGTGTCCGCATCGGCACGGCGTTCGTCGACCGCGGCCGCTGCCTGCCGTGGGCGATGGCGACGCCGTGCATCGTCTGCCAGGAGGTCTGCCCGACGGCGCCGAAGGCGATCCGTCTCGAGGCGGCGACGGCGATCGGTCGCGACGGGCGACCGGTGGCGTTGCAGCGGCCGGTCGTCGACCCGGTGGGCTGCGTCGGCTGCGGTCTGTGCGAGGCGAAGTGCCCGGTGGTCGACCTGGCGGCGATCCGCGTCACCCGCGCCGGCGAGTCGCGCTCGCCGGCGTCGGCGTTCACGCTCGGCGCCGCGGCGCTCGTCGTGATGGCCGGGTTCGGCGGCGCGGCGGCGGCCACACCGGCGGTTGCGGCGACGCCGGCTGCCGCGGTGACCGCGGCAGCCACGGTGACGGCGGCTGCCGCGACGCCGCCGGCGGCCAACGCCCCCCGCGCCCCGGCCGGCGTGCGGCCATCGGCGCTCGCCGGCTCGTGGTATCCCGGCCGCCATTCGCTGATCGCGGCCGAGGTCGATCGCCTGGTGCGCGCGACCGCGGCGGCGCCGGCGCTCGCCGCGAAGCCGCTGGCGATCATCGTGCCGCACGCCGGCTGGCGCTACTCGGCATACGCGGCCGCCGCGGCCTTCCGGACGATGGAGCCGGGCGACTACGACCGCGTCGTCATCGTGGCGCCGTCGCACCACGCCTTCTTCGACGGCTTCTCGGTGCCCGAGGCGACGGCGTTCCGCACGCCGGCGGGCGACGTGCCGATCTGCCGCGACGTGATGAAGAAGCTGCGCGACGGCGTCCTGGTCAAGACCGTCGCCGGAACGCACGAGCCGGAACACAGCGTCGAGGTCGAGCTGCCGTTCCTGCAGGAGCGCCTCGGGGGATTCTGCCTGGTGCCGATCCTCGCCGGCCGCTCCGACGCCGCGGGGCAGGCGGAGATCGCCGCGCGCCTGGCGCGGCTCGACGACGGCCGGACGCTCTTCGTCTTCTCGAGCGACTTCACCCACTACGGCCCGCGCTATTTGTACACGCCGTTCGGACCGCGGGCCGCCGACGCGCGCGCCGCGATCCGCGATCTCGACGAGCGCGCGATGACGCTGATCGCCGCCCGCGACGCCGCCGGCTTCCGGGCTTTCCTCGACGAGACCTCCGACACCATCTGCGGGCGCGAGCCGATCAAGGTGCTGCTCGAGATGCTGCCGCGGATCGCCCCGAAAGCGAAGGGCGCGCGCCTGGCGTACTACACCTCCGCCGATCTGCCGGGCGCCGCCGACGACGGCGCGGTCTCGTACGTCGCGATGGCCTTCGTTGACGGCGCGGCGGGGCGGGGCAAGCCGGACGCCGCCCCGACGGCGCCGCTCGGGGCGCCCGCGCCGGTGTCGCCGGTCGCGCCCGACGCCCCGCCGCTGCCCGGGGATGTGGGGGCGAGCCTGCTGCGCCTCGCCCGGGCGACGGTGCGCACCGAGCTGCTCGGCACCGACGACGTGACCACGGCGCTGCGCGACCTGCCGCCCGGGGCGCGCGCCGCGCTCGTCCGCCTGCAGGCGACCTTCGTCACCCTGCGCCGCAAGGAGCCGGCGGCCGCGCCGCCTTCGGAGCGCCTGCGCGGCTGCATCGGCCAGGTCTCCCCCTCCTACCCGCTGCCGGAATCGGTCGTGGTGTCGGCCGCCGGCGCCGCCCTGAACGACCCGCGCTTCCCGCCGGTGAAGGCGGAGGAGCTCCCCGGTCTCGAGGTCGAGCTGACGGTGCTGTCGCCGCCGCGGCCGATCGCGTCGTGGCACGACATCGTCCTCGGACGGCATGGCATCGTGATCGCGAAGGGGGGACGGCGGGCGGTTTTCCTGCCCGAGGTGCCGGTGCAGGAGAAGTGGACCCTCGAGGAGACGCTGGTCCACCTGGCGCGCAAGGCGGGACTGCCCGAGGATGCCTGGCGCGAGGGGGCCGACTTCCAGGTGTTCGAGGCCCAGGTGTTCGAGGAGGCGCGATGAAGGACTGCGATCGCGATCGGCGGCGGTTGCTGCGGCTCCTGGCGGCGGCGCCCGTTGCCGCGGCGGTGGTCGGGGCGGCGCGGGCGGCCGACGCGGGTGCCTTGCCGGGACCGCCGCCGTCGCCGCGATCGGCGCCGTCGCGCGCGGTCGTGGCGCGCGGCCGGCGCGACGGGCTGCTGGACGGGAGCGGGGCGATCGACCGCGCGCGTCTCGATGACCTGCTCGGCGCGGCGGTGGCGCGCGCCGCCGCCGCGGCGACGCCGGTCGCCGCGATGAAGCGGCTGTTCCGGCCGGCCGACGTCGTCGGGCTCAAGGTCAACGCGCTCGCCGGGGGCGGGCCGGCGCCGGCGCCGGCTCTCGTCGGGCGGCTGTGCGACTGGCTGCAGGAGGCCGGCGTGCCGGCGCGCAACATCGTCGTGTTCGATCGCACCGATCGCGAATTGACCGGCGCCGGGTTCACGATCAACCGCGGCCCGGCCGGCGTGCGCTGCTTCGGCACCAACCAGGAGTACGACTGGACGCCGCGCGAGTGGGGGCCGGGCGGATCGTGCTTCGCGAAGATCCTCGTCGACGACATCACCGCGCTCATCAATGTCGGCGCGCTGAAGGACCATGATCTCGCCGGGGTCTCGGTCGGCCTGAAGAACTGGTACGGCGTCATCCACAATCCGAACAAGCACCACGACGAGGGCTGCCAGCCGTTCATCCCGCACCTGGCGGCGTATCCGCTGATCGGCGACCGGCTGCGACTCACCGTCATCGACGGCATCCGCGCCCAGTGCCACGGCGGCCCGGCACGCAACCCGCGCTGGATCTGGCCGTGGCAGGGGGTGATCGCCTCCACCGACCCGGTGGCGGTAGACGCCGTCGGCTGGGCGATGATCGAGGCGCGCCGCCGCGAGGTCGGCCTGCCGTCGCTCGCGGAGAGCAAGCGCGAGCCGCGCTACATCGCCGCGGCGGAGTCGATCGGTCTCGGTGTCGCCGACATGAAGAAGATCGCCATCGAGGAGATCTGATGGACGGGGCGACCTGATGGACGCGGCGCGGCGGGAGGTGCTGCGGGCGCTCATGGCCTCGGGCTGCGCCGCCGGCCTGGGCGGCGTGGCCACCCTCGGGAATCTCGGCGCGCCGCGCCCGGCCTTCGCCCAGGACGAGGCGGTCGGCCCGGCGCTCGCCGCCCCGGGCGCCGGCGACCTGCCGCTGACGCCGGCGCGCTGGTGGAAGGCGCTCGACGAGGGGCGGGTGGAGTGCGGCCTGTGCCCGAAGAAATGCCGCGTCGCCGATCTCGAGCGCGGCGCCTGCGGCGTGCGCGAGAATCGCGGCGGCCGCTACTACACGCTCGTGCACTCGCGCCCCTGCTCGCTGAACCTCGACCCGATCGAGAAGAAGCCGCTCTACCACGTGCTGCCCGGCACGGCGTCGCTGTCGCTCGCGACCCCCGGCTGCAACTTCCAGTGCCGCTTCTGCCAGAACTGGGAGATCGCCCAGGCGCGCCCGGAGCAGGTGCCGACCTTCGTGCTGACGCCGGTGCAGGCCGCGGCGCTGGCGGTGCAGCGCCGCGCCCCGACGATCGCCTGCACCTATACCGAGCCGGTCGTGTACGCCGAGTATGTCCACGACATCGCCGTCGCCGCGCGCAAGGCGAACGTGCGCACGGTCATGGTCTCGAACGGCGCCATCATGGAGGAGCCGCTCGACGATCTCATCGGCGTCCTCGCGGCGGTGAAGATCGACCTCAAGGCCTACACCGAGAAGTTCTACAAAGAGGTCTGTGGCGGCGAGCTGAAGCCGGTGCTCGATACCCTGAGGCGCCTGAAGAAGAAGGGGATGTGGATCGAGATCGTGGTGCTCGTCATCCCCACACTCAACGACGGCGAGGCGGAGGCACGCGGGCTGGCGCGCTTCGTGCGCGACGACCTCGGCCCCGAGGTGCCGGTGCACTTCACCCGCTTCCATCCCGCCTACCGGATCCAGAACCTGCCGCGCACCCCGGTGACGACGCTCGAGCGCGCCCGCGACATCGCCATGGCCGAGGGGCTGCAGTTCGTCTACGTCGGCAACGTCGCCGGCCACCCCGGGAACCACACCTGGTGCCCCGTATGCGGTGAGCTCCTGATCCGCCGCGTCGGCCTCGCGGTCACCGACATCCGCATCACGGCGGGCCGCTGCCCGAAGTGCCGCCGGGCGATCCCGGGGATCTGGAGCTGAAGGACGCCCGGCGCGGCCCTATTCCGGCACGCGCGGACCGGGCGCGCTCTCGGTGCCGTAGCCGGACGGTCCCCGCCGGGTCCGGTACTGGATGAGGTAGAACCAGCCCCCGCCTTGCGGCGGCGCCGTGGCGTCGTGCGTCTCTTCGATGGACGTTGCGGCCGCTGCGGCGGCGATGACCTGTACCGGCCCGAGTTCGACGCGCCCGCCGCCGAAGCGGAGACGGGCGATGTCGCCCCGGATGATGTCGTACGACAGGGCCTCGGGCACCGCCGGCCAGAAGATGCGCAGCGCATTCTCCCGGCCCGTCGGCTCGAGACGCAGCAGGAGCGGCTCCGGTCCCGACCCCTGGTCGTGCGGCACGGTGACCACCCCGAGGGCGGTGGTCGCGTTGCCCGAGGCGTCGGCGGCGGCGTAGGTCAAGGTGTAGACGCGCCCGGCTCCGCCGCCATCGCGCTCGGCCCTGAGGAGGAGCGCCGCGTCGGCGGTGCCGGCATCGGCCCCCGCGATGTCGGAGGTCGTCGCGCCATCACCGGGTCCAACGGCCTCGTCCGGCTCGCTGCTCGCAACCGACACGAGGGCGACGCCGGGCGACGGATCGCAGACATCGGCGACCGCCCAGACGACGGTGACCGGCATCATCTCGTGGTTGGGAGGCCACAGGACGAACGGGTCGGCGAGGACCGTGAGGGTCGGCGGCCGGGTGTCCTGCACGACGATGGTGATGTCATCGGTGTCCGTCATCCCGAAGGTGTCGGTCACGACGAGCGTGACGGTGTGCGCGCCGAGCGCCAGCGTGACCGGGAGGGTCGCACCGCTTCCGAGCAGCGTCTGATCCGCCGCGCCGTGGTTCTCGTACCAGTCGAACGCGGACAGCCCTTCTCCCGGAGGCGCGTCACCGCCGTGGGACGCCGACCCGTCGAGCCGCACCTCCGCGCCGGCAGGCCCGGAGCATTCGACCGCGTCGGGGGCCGCGGCCACCGCGACCGGGACGGCGGCGGCGAAGATCAGGAACTGCTCCCCCTGGTACAGGAAGTCCCGCTCCGCCGTGAAGGGTGGCGTGTTCCCGTCGGTGACGGTGATCGCCAGCGTGTAGACCCGGTCGCTCTGCAGGCCCGCCATCTCGATCGCCGTGGGCAGCACGCCCTGGAACGGCACCGACAGGACCTCCTCCCGTCGCCCCGCCTTGGCCGTGAGCTCGTCGAGGGTGAACGATTCGACGATGAACTCGAAGCCGCCGCTCGTGGCGCCGGCCGGCCGCACGCAGATGGTCGCCGGCAGGGGCAGGCCGTCGAGGGAAACCGACTGGAGGAAGTACGACGACGCGACCCCGCAGCCGTACTGCGACATCCGGTAGTCGACGCTGAGGTCGTTGCAGCGCAACACGGCTGCGAGGTCGAAGAGGAACGGTTCGCCCATGGCGCCGTAGGAGAACCCGATCCCCACGCCCGGCTGGCCGCCCGGGAAGAAGCCATCGTTGCAGTCGCCGCTGGCCAGGGCGTCCGGCAGGACGACGGTTTCGGGTCTGGTGTCGATCCGCACCACGCCGGAAAGCGCCTCGGCTTGCGGGTCGGCGAGGCGCGCCCGCACCTCGACCTCGGTCCCGCCGTCCTCACGGATGTCGTCGATCACGACACTCGGCTGGCAGGCATCGCCGCCGCCGTCGTCGTTGGCGTCCGCCTGATCCGGGTTGGGGAGGCCGGGGCAGTTGTCGCAGGCGTCGCCGGCATCGTCGCCGTCGCCGTCGACCTGGTCGAGGTTGACCACCGCCGGACAGTTGTCGCAGGCGTCGCCCCGCCCATCGCGATCGGTGTCGGGATTGCCCGGGAAGGCGTCCGGGTCGGTGTCGTCGCAGTCGCCGCCGAGCGGCGCGGCGCCGTCGCCGTCGCAGTCCGACTGCGCCGCGAACAGGAGGACGCTGCCGCGGTCCGGACCGCCGCTGTCGTCGAGCGCCGCGCCGACCCCGAGATCGGATGACCCGTCGCCGTCGAGGTCGGCGAGCGTCGCGAGGGCGTGGTCGCCGAGCCGGGCGCCGGCCTGGCCGGAGGGGTCGGTGAGTCGTGCCAGGAGATCGCAGGTCGCGCCCGAGAAGACGACGACGCTGCCGGCGTCGTTGCCGCGCGCCGTGTCGTCGAACGGCGCCGCGGCGGCGAACTCGGGTATCCCGTCACCGTCGAGGTCGGGAATCTCCGCCAGGGCCGCTCCGAGGCGGTCCCCCGCCGCCCCGCCCGGGTCAAGGCAGGTACGCTGGAACACTCCCGACGGATTGAAGATCGTCACGTTGCCGGCGTCCGCACCGGCCACCGTGTCGTCGAGATCGGCGCCCGCCGCGATCAACCGGAGCGTGGTGCCGGCCGCGTCGCGCAGGGGCGCGACGGACGCGCCGAGGTGGTCGCGGTAGGAGCCGGCCGGGTCCTTGAGCAGCCGCACCACGGCGCCGGTGGCGCCGGAGATGAGATGGACGGCGCCTCCAACCGCCGAATACGACATCAGCTCGCCGACCGCCAGGTCGCTGGCGCCGTCGCCGGTGATGTCAGGCAGGACGGCGATTGACGATCCGAAGAACGCCTCGTCGTTGGCGAGAGTGCCCATCGTCCGGCCGAGGCGGTTGCACGAAGCGCCCGACAGAATGGAGACGCTGCCGACGTTGAAGAAGGGGACGCTGACCGGGCCGCCCATCCTGGTTGACGGGTCGCCGGCCACGAGGTCGGGGATGGCGTCGCCATCGAGATCGCCGGGTCCGGCGAGGGTCGTGCCGAGCGCGACGATGCCTTCGGAGTGCGAGAAGCCGGTTTGGGGAGTGCCCGTCGTGATGGTCTGGCTGTCGCCGCAGGTGTAGATCGGCGCGCAGTCGGCACCGGAGAACACCACGACGCTGCTCCGGCCCGGAGCGCCGGCGGCGATATCGGGGACGTGGTCGCCAGTGACGTCGCCGATCCCCGCGACCGAGGTCCCCAGCCGGGCGTTCGCGGCCCCGACGGGATCGGCGGCGCGGCAGCGCACCGTGAGGTCGCGGCCGGAGAACACGACGACGGTGCCCGCGTCGGCGCCCCGGCCGGTGTCGGTGTACGGGGCCCCGACAGCGATGTCACCGGCGCCGTCGCCGTCGACGTCGCCGATCGCGGCGAGACTCGAACCGAAGCGATCGCCGTCGTGCCCGTCGGGGTCGGTGAGCTTGCGCAGCATGACGACCTGGCGGCCGGAGCCCTCGTCCGTGACGCCGTCGCAGTCGTCGTCGCGCTGGTTGCAGACCTCGCCGACGCCGGGGTGGACGGTCGGGTCGGCGTCGTCGCAGTCGCCGCAGGCGATGCCGGCCGCGTCGCAGCCGGTGACCCGGCAGTCGGCGAAGCCGTCGTGATCGCCGTCCGGGCAGGGGCAGGCGGTCGTGCCCGTGCAGATCCCGGCGTCGCAGTAATCGCCCCCGGTGCAGACGCTGCCGTCGTCGCACGCTGCGTCGCTCGCAACGTGCTGGCATCCCGACGCGGGGGAGCAGGTGTCGGTGGTACAGGCGTTGCCGTCGTCGCAGTTCGCGGGACCTGCGGGGGTGCAGACGCTCGCCACGCACCAGTCGCCGGCGGTGCAGGGGTCGCCGTCGCTGCAGAACCGGGTCCGCGGTGTGAAGACACAGCCGGTCGTCGACACGCACTGGTCGTCGGTGCAGGAGTTGTTGTCGTTGCACGACCGCTGTATGGTGCCCGCATAGCAGGAGCCGGCCAGACATACGTCATTCAGCGTGCAGGCGTTCCCGTCCTCGCACCCATATCGGTTGGCTGCCGTGGCGTCGTGGATGCACTGGCCGCTCGCCGTGTTGCAGTAGTCCACCGTGCAGACGTTGCCGTCATCGCACGGCGGGCAGTCGGCGGCGGGCGCGGGCGGCTGGGTGCCGCCGGCGGGCGCGTCGCCGCCGCCGGGTGCCGGCAGGTCCCCGATCGGTGCCGGCTTGCCGTCGGCGCGTCCATCCGGGCCGAGCCCGGGGAGGCCAATCAGCAGGAGCGCGAGCGCGACCAGGATCACGGGACGGATGGGCGACCGCGGGTGTCGAGGAGCAGGATTCCCAGTGTGGCGATGATTGATCATGGCCGATCCCCGCTGGCGGATGGCCCCGATGCCTCGCCCGGGACCCCCGCGTCTGAGCGCACGCAGGCAGGCGACTGATCGTGACAGTACGACTATCACCGCGACCCGTCAATGCGAAATGGCGCCGGGGCCGGGGTCGGGGGCGAGCCGGGCCGCGGCCGCCCGGTCACGGCGTGTCGTTCACCAGCAGCACGCCGGCGAGCGCGGTTCCCTGCAGCGCGGCGAGCAGCCACGCAGTGCCCGCGAGGCCGAGCACCGGCACCAGCACCACGCCTGCCGCGAGCGCGGCAACGGCGGCGCCGAGGTGGTCGGCGGCCTCGAGGTCGGCGGCGGTCGCGCGCGGGTCGGGCCGTGCCGCCAGCAGCACGCCGGCGGCGGCCGGGAAGAGCGCCCCGGTCACCAGCCCACCGGCGAGGAGCAGGACGGCGTGCAGGAGGTCGGCTGCGAGCCCCGCCGCGGCCCGCACGCCGGGGATGCCACCGCCGATCGCCGCCGGCACAACGAGCGCGAACAGGAAGGCGGCGCCGGCGGCGCCCGCGAGGCAGCGGTGCGCGGTCGCCGCGGAGGCCTGCGCGGCGCGCGTCGTCGCCAGGCCGCCGATCGCGAGACCGAGCATGAACAGCGCCGTGAGCAGGCCGATGCGGCCGTAGAGCGCGCCGGCGCGCGCCTGGTACGAGAAGAGGATGAGCAGGCTCCAGGCCATCCCGCATGCGCCGGTGACGACGACGGCGTGCGCGGCGGCGAGCGTCGCGGCTCGTGGCCGGCGGCGGCGCGCGCCAATCGCCGCCAGCACCAGGAGCGACGGCGCGAGGGCGGCGGATGCGATCGCCGCGGGGGACAGACGCGCGAGCCCGGCGACCATGCGCGCCATCGCGCCACCGCGATCCGGCGCGCCCGGCGCCGTCAGCATCTGTCGTCGAGCCAGGGCGTGCAGGAACGACACCGGGCGGGTGTCGCGGCTCGCCGGCACGCGCGCCGCCGCCAGCGCGACGGCCGCCTCGACGTCGGCCACCCGCCCGGGAGGGAACAGGGTGGCGAAGACCTCCGGCGCGAACACATCCGAGACGACACCGCTGCGGCGATAACGATCGGCGAGCACCTCCGGGTCGAGCGTCACCGCCCCGGCATCCGTGCCGGCGATAAGGAGACTCGCCGGACCGGGGGTGGCGCGCACGATCGCGAAGGCGGTGCGCAGGGCGCCGGCGATCGACCCCGCCAGCGCCGCCGTCTCGCCGGTCAGGACGTTCGGTGCCGTCTCGAGGCCGATGACGAGCGCGCCGTCGGCGGCCAGGCGCGCGGCGGCGAGATGGTAGAACTCGGCCGTCGTGAGGCGCGCCAGCAGGAGCGTCACCGGCGGCGGCTCGAGGATCAGGATCAGATCGTAGCCCGGGGCCGGACCGCGCGCGCCGCCCGGCGGGCGCGCCAGGAAGCGGCGCGGGTCGTCGGCGACCAGGCGCACGCGCGGGTCATCGAGGGCGCGGCGATCGGCGGGCGGCAGGTGGCCGCGCAGGAATGCCAGCGCCTCCGGGTCGGCGACCACGACGTCGATCCGCTCGACCGGATGCGCCAGCATGAAGCGCAGCGTGCCCTCGAGACCGCCGCCCGCGAGCAGCACCGTCCGCGGCCGGGAGGTGAGGCTCATCAAGATATGCGCCTGCGCCTCGTGCTCGGCCGGGTCGGGGAAGGAGCCGGCGTACTGCCCGCCGGCGTAAAGATGTAGCGTCGTCCCGCCGGCGAGCATCAGATGCTGGGTCGGCGTGTCGTCCCATGCGAGCAGCGGCACTCCGGGGACGAGGCCGGCGAATCGCAGGCGCGCCGTCGCCTCCTCGGCGCGGCTGCCGAGCGGCGAGACCGCGAAGGCCGCGAGTGCTATCGCCAGTGCCGGCAGCACGATCGACCCGGGCACCACACGCGCCCGCGCCGCCGCCGAGCCGAGCGCCACCATCAGCGCCGCCGCCAGCGCCAGACCCCGCAGCCCGCCGACGTGCGGCACGACGACGAAGGTGACGAGGATCCCGGCGGCCAGCGAGCCGAACGACTCGAGGACGTAGAGGCGCGCCAGGCCGCGCCCCGGCTGCCAGCCGGCGCGCGGCGCCGTGGCCGCCAGCGCCGTGAACAGGAAGCCGACGAGGAAGCCGGGGATGGCGAGGACCGCCGCGGAGAGGAGGGCGGCGCTCCCCATCGGCAGCAGCTCGCCCGGCGGCGGCGCGAGCAGCCAGCGCCCGATGCGGGCGCGCGCGACGCCGGCGCTGCCGGCGACGGCGAGGAACGCGAACGCTGCGGTCGTCCAGGCCTCCGGGCGCCGGCGGACCAGGAAGCGCGCCATGACGGCGCCCGCGGTGATCCCCGCGAGCCAGGCTGCCATGCCGAGGGCGATCGCGGTCTCGTCCCCCTGCAGCGAGACGATGAGCTCGCGCAGGAGAACGACCTGCACCGCCAGCGCCAGGCCGCCGGCGGCGACGAACAGCGCGCCGAGGGCGGCACGCTGCGCCGCGGCGAGTCCGACGGTCGAAGGCGTCGCCATACGGAGCATGCTCCCGGTGGCAGTCTACCGCGACCGCCGTGACGAAAGGACGGCCCCGGTCTCTCCCCGGGAGGTCGGGGAGGGGGCGACAACCCGCATCGGCCTTCGGGTGTAGAATGCGAACCCTGAAATGGAGAGGCGAGCATGACCGAACGACAGGTCCGCGTCGAGCCGAAACGCGCTTCGAGCCTGGGTCACATGCCGAAGAAGGCGCGCTGGGAGTTCGACGAGTCGGTCGCCGACGTCTTCGACGACATGCTGCGCCGATCGATTCCGCAGTACGAGGTGATGCGATCGGCGGTGAACGAGGTCGCCCGGCGCCTGGCGAAGCCCGGGACCGACATCATCGATCTCGGCTGTTCGCGCGGCGAGACGCTGGCGCCGCTGATCAAGGAGTTCGGGGACCGCTGCCACTACGTCGCCTGCGATGTCAGCCAGCCGATGCTGGAGGTCTGCCGCGAGCGCTACCACGACCTTATCAAGGCGGGCGTCGTCGATGTGCGCGAGTGCGACCTGCGCCGCGACTTCCCGCCCGGACGAGCCTCGGTCATCCTGTCGGTCCTGACGCTGCAGTTCACCCCGATCGAGTACCGCCGCCGGATCATCGAGGCGGCGCGCGCCCAGATCGTCGATGGCGGCGCGTTCATCCTGGTCGAGAAGGTGTTCGGCCGGTCGGCCGCGCTGGACCGCATGCTCGAGGACATCTATCTGAGGTTCAAGGCGGACAACGGTTACTCCCAGGAGGAGATCGCCCGCAAGAAGCTCAGCCTCGAGGGCGTGCTCGTGCCGCTCGACGCCGGCCAGAACTACACGATGCTGAAGGAGTCGGGCTTCCGCAGCGTCGAGTGCTTCTGGCGCTGGATGAACTTCGCCGCCTGGGTGGCCGTCACTTAGGAGCGGGTTGATGATGTGGCGTCGTCTGCTCGAACGCTGCGGGCCGTTCCTCTACCGCCACCGCACGTTCCTTCTCCCGGGACTGTTGCTGCTCCTGCTGGCCGGGTTCAAGCCGCTCGTCCCGCGCGGCAGCGCGCGGCTCGACAGCCTGCTTGATCTCGCCGGCCTCATGGTCGCGTTGATCGGCCAGGGGCTGCGGGCGGCGGTGATCGGCTACGTCTACATCCGCCGCGGCGGCAAGGACGGCAAGGCCTACGCCGAGGACCTGGTCACAGAAGGTCTGTTCGCCCACGCGCGCAACCCGCTCTACGTCGGCAACCTGCTCATCCTCTTCGGCCTGCTCATCATGTTCAACAGCCCGGCGGCCTATCTCGTCGCCGTGCCGCTGCTGCTCTTCTTCTACGCCGCGATCGTGGCATCGGAAGAAGCGTACCTGCGGGGCAGGTTCGGCGCCGCGTTCGACGACTACTGCCGCCGCGCCCCGAGGTGGATCCCCGACTTCCGCGGCCTGGGCGAGTCGATCGCCGGGATGCGCTTCAACTGGCCGCGGCTGGTGCGCAAGGAGTACGGCAGCGCCTTCGCCTGGATCGCCGCCGCGATCCTGCTGCGCATCTGGGAGATGCGCACCCTCCCACCCTACGCGGCCTGGAGGCCGTACATGATCTGGCACGCGGTGCCTCTGGGACTCGCCATCGCCCTCTGGGCGGTCGCGCGATTCATGAAGAAGAAACGCATGCTGACCGACCGGCCGGCCTTTTCGGCCACGCGAGGTTGACGATGGACAAGTCACTGACGGCCCTGCGCGAGCGCATCGACGGCGTCAACCGCGAGATCCTCGACCGGCTTCAGGAACGGGCCGCGCTCGTGCTCGAGGTGGCCGAGATCAAGCGCGTCAAGGGTCTCGAGGGGCACGACCCCGGGCGCGAGGACCAGATGCTCGAGGACCTCCTGTCGCGGACCAGCGGTCCGTTCGGTCCCACCGAGCTGCGCGGGATCTTCCGGACGATTTTCCGGGCGTCGCTCGAGATCCAGGAACGCGAACGCTATGAGGGGCTGCGGGTGAAGCAGAAGGACCTCCTGCCGCCCGGCGGGGTGAAGGTGGGGGATGTCGCCATCGGCGGCGGCGAGATGGTGATGTTCGCCGGCCCCTGCTCGGCCGAGAGCGCCGAGCAGATGGAGCTCGTCACCTCGTACCTGTCGCGCTACCGGGGGTCGATGATCCTGCGTGCCGGCGCCTACAAGCCACGCACCAACCCCTACTCGTTCCAGGGGCTGCGCGAGGAAGGGCTCGTCCTGCTGCGGGACGCCGCCCGGCGGCATGCGCTGCCGACCGTGACCGAGGTGCTCGACGCCGCCAGCCTCGACCTGGTGGCGGCGCACGCCGACATGCTCCAGGTCGGCGCCCGCAATATGTACAACACCGAGCTGCTCAAAGCACTCGGCCGCATCGGCAAGCCGGTCCTCCTCAAGCGCGGCTTCATGGCCACGATCGAGGAATTGCTGCTCGCCGCCGAATACATCGTCACCGCCGGCAACTCGGCGGTCGTCCTGTGCGAGCGCGGCATCCGCACCTTCGAGCGCGCCACCCGCAACACGCTCGACATCTCGGCGGTGGCGCTGCTCAAGCGCGAGACCCCCCTTCCGGTGATTGTCGACCTGAGCCACGCGCTCGGCCGGCGCGACATCATCCTGCCCTGCGGGCGCGCCGCCATCGCCGCCGGCGCCGACGGGTTGATGGTCGAGGTCCACCCCGATCCCGACAAGGCGCTCTCGGACGGCTTCCAGCAGCTCGACCTGGACGCCTTCGGGGTGCTCATGAAAGGGCTCGGCCTGGCGCCCGCCGACGATCGCGTCGTCGAGGGCGCGATCGACACGGTGCTGAAGGGGCCGCGGCCGCCGCGGATCACTCCGACCAGCGGGCGATGAACAGGTTGGTGTCGCGCGCCGACGGGTCGGCGCGGTTCGACGCCCACACCAGCCAGCGGCCGTCCGGGCTGAACATCGGGAAGCCGTCGAAGCCGGGCGCCGTCGTGACCTGCTCGCTGTCGCCGCCGCGCGCGCCGACCATCCAGAGATTGAACTCGCGGCCGCCCGAAGCAAGGGCATTCGACGCGTAGATCACCCGCCGGCCGTCGGGTGTGAAGTACGGGCAGAAGTTGGCGGCGCCGTTGGCGGTCAGCTGGCGGCCGTCGGTGCCGTCGGCCTTCATCGCGAAGATCTCGAGGGCCCCCGGTCGTATCAGCCCCTGTTTCAGCAGAGCGCGGTACTCGTCGAGCGCCGCGCCCTGCGGGCGGCTGGCGCGCCAGACGATCTCGGAGCAGTCGGCGCTGTAGAACGCGCCGCCGTCGTACCCCTCCTCGGTGGTCAGCCGGCGCACGTCGCCCGCCTCGTCCATGACATAGAGATCGAGATCGCCGTCGCGCACCGAGGTGAAGACCATCCGGCCGCCGCGGTGGCACCAGGTCGCCTCGGCGTCGTAGCCGGGTCTGTCGGTCAGGCGGCGGGGGACAGAGCCGTCCGGATATCCGTCGGGACCGAGATGTTCCTCGTAGATGTCGTAGCTGTCGTACAGCGCCCAGACATACCCCTTCGAATGATCGGGCGGCGGCGGGCAGGTCTCCGCCGAGCCCTCGGTCGAGGCATAGACGATGCGGTCGCCCTCGGGCCAGTCGTAGTAGCCGCATGTGGTCCGCCCCCGGCCGCTCGAGGCCGGGCGCACGTCGCCCGTGGCGAGATCGAGGATGTACTCGCGGTCGCAGCCCGCGCCGGGGACGGTGGCCTGGAAGATGAGACGCCGGCCGTCGGGGCTGAAGTACGCCTCGGCATTCTCGCCGCCGAAGGTCAGCTGGCGGATGTCGCGCAGATGCGGCTCGCCGTCGAAGGTCTTCGCGAACGGCTTGCCGGCGCCGACCACGAAGTCGGCGCCCGGCCGGCCCTCGTAGAACGCGGGGATCGCGGGCGCCGGGGACGACGGGCCGGGCGACGCGCCGGACGCGGCCGCGGCGGCATGGGGATCGGCGGCGGGGGCCGGCTTCGCCTCGGCGGCCGGCGGAGCGGGCGCGACCGGCATCGCGGGCGCGACCGGCATCGCGGGCGCGACGGCTGCCGCCGGCGCCTTCGCGGCCGCCGCGGCCCCGGGCTCCTGGCTCATCCTGGCGCGGTCGCCGAGGGTGGCGCGCAGCGTCAGCCGCCGGCCGTCGCGCACCACGATGACGTCGATGGTGTCCTCGGGCTTGTGATCCTGCAGGGCGAAGGTCATGTCGTAGAGGTTCTCGATGCGCGTCCCGGCCATCTCCACGATCCGGTCGCCGCCGCGGATGCCGGCGCGGTCGGCGGGGCCGCCGGCGCGTACGTCGGCGAGCAGCACGCCGCCCTCGCTCGATTCCATCGCCCGGTAGTCGGGGACCGTCCCGAGGTAGGCGCCATAGCCGCGGCTGTCGCCGCCGAACAGCGGCCCCGACGTCGAGCGCGCGTAGGTGAGCCGCGCCGGGCGGAGCGCCAGGTCGGAGGCCAGCGACGTCGCGAAGAGCGCCACCCGCGCGGCGCCGCGCGCGTCCACCGTCGCGGCATCGTCGTCGGGCGTGTGGTACTGCTCGTGCGCGCCGGTGAACAGGTGCAGCACCGGGATCAGCGACGAGTAGAAAGCGGTCTGGTCCGACGGACCGTAGCCGTCCCCGCGCCCGCTGACCCGAAGCCCCGCGACCTCGGTGGCGGCGCGGGCGATCGTGTCGGCCCACTCCGGCGCCGACTCCGAGCCGAGGGCGAGCAGGGTGTCGTCGCGCAGCCGGCCGACCATGTCGAGGTTGATCATCGCGGCGACATGGTCGATGGCCACCGGCGGCGCCTTCACGAACTCGGACGATCCGGCCAGCCCGACCTCCTCGGCCGAGAACAGCGCGATCACGACGGCGCGGTGATGCGGCACGCCGGCGAGCCGCCCCTTGATGAGATCGCCGATGGCGAGCACGGTGGCGACACCGGAGGCGTTGTCGTCGGCGCCGTTGTGGATGGCGTTGTCGTTGGGGCGCATCGAGCGCTCGCCACCCATCCCCAGGTGATCGTAGTGCGCCCCGAAGACGATCGCCTCCGATGCGTAGGCGCCCCGCCCGGGGATGATGCCGGCGAGGTTCTCCGTCGGGGTGAAGATCGCCGCGAGCGCGACCCGGCCGCCGACACGCACACCCGGCACCGGCGCCGACCGCGGGCGCAGGTCACGATCGACCTCCTTCTGGAATGTCGCGAGATCGATACCTGCCTTCGCCAGCCATCCCTGCGCCACGGAGGTCTTCACCTGCACGACCGGCAACCCGGCCGGGCTTTCGGGCCCGTCGTTCCTGAGCGCCGGGATCCGGTCGTTGCCTTCATCCTGAAGCCGGCCGGTGACGAAGACGACGGCGACCGCCCCGCGCTCGCGCGCCAGCAGCACCTTGCGGCGCTGCGCCGACCAGCGGCTCGGCCGCCGGCCGTCGAACGGCGACCCGTCGTCGCGCTCCTGCGGCTCGTAGCGCAGCATCAGGACGACCTTGCCGGCGAGATCGAGCCCCTCCAGATCGCGGTAGCCGATCTCCGGGGCGTCGATGCCGTAGCCGGCGAACACCAGGTCGCCGGCGAACTCGCCGGCGCTCGAGAAGCCGAGCGGTGTCCAGTCGGCCGGGGCGACGCCGTCGAGGCGGTTGCCGTCTTCGAGCCGCACCCCGGTCTTGACCTGGAACGGCTGCCGGTACGACCCGGTGAACGCCGGCTCGAGTCCGATCGCCCGGAGGCGTCCCTCGATCCAACCGGCCGCGCGGCGGATGCCGGCGCTGCCGAGACCGCGCCCCTCCATGTCGTCGCCGGCGAGGGTGTCGACGCCCTTGCGGATCTCCTTCTCGAGGGAGCGCAGGGCGCCGTCGGCGTCGGCTGCAGCGGCCGCGGCGGCCATGAGCGCCGTGACGGCGATGGCGACCAGGGCGAGGCGGGCGATCAACCCTGCGGCGCCATGGCGACGAGCGACTCGCGGATGGTCGGGCTCTTGCCGGCCTCCACGTCGCGCCGCCTGATCTGGTGGAACGTGGTCAGCACGGAGTTGGCGCGCGCCAGCGCCTCCACCCGCTCCGTGAAGGCCGCGAGCCGCTTCCCGGGCACGGCGTACAGCGCCACGTCGGGTGTCAGGACATCGAGGTAGGCCCGCGCCCCGCAGCAGCCGAGGCTCAACGCGGTGCGACCGGTGTTGATCGCCTGCGGCACGACGGCGCAGGCCGGTCTCCCCATCGCCGGCGGCAGGCCGCCTTCGAGCTGCTGCGACGCCTCCGAGAGGATGAGCGACTGGTCGGCACGGACCATCAGCAGCACGACGTCGGGCGGCAGCGGCACCTCGGCGAGCGGTCCGTAGACGATGTGGCGGGCGCGCCTGGCCAGCACCGGGATGAGCGGCAGATCCTGCTCGCGCACGTAGCCGAGATCGGCGAAGACCTTGAGCGCCGCGCCGCGCTCCTTCTCGTGTGCCGGCGTCGCCTCGAGGTTGTGGGTGTAGGTGCCGATGCCGCACAGGTCGTGGTCGGCCGCCGCGGTCGCGAAGACGCCGGTCGCCGCCTCCTGCCAGAAGCGGCAGCCGGCGGGGGCGCGGCCCTCCCAGCGGCGCACGCCGTCGGGGACGGTGTCGGTGAAGCAGACCGCCACGGGTGTCTGCGCCAGCTGGAGCGATGTGGTCAGGGTCGCGGCGATACCGGCCAGGTCGTCGGTCATGTAATCCCTCGAAGCGGGAATCAGGGTATCGTGTCGCTCACGCCGGCGCAACCGGTGCGTCCGCGGAATCGGGCATGCACAGCAAGTGCGGTTTCGAAAGAAGCCGCGGCGTGGCGACGCGCGGATTCCTTCGCCCCTGTCCAGTGTCGCGTGGAATGGTTCTTGCGAGGCCGGCCGGCAACCTGTCGCCGGGTCGTCCTGTGACCCATCGATGCTCGCGCGTGCCTTTCGTTCGCTCCGTCACGACCCGGAGCGACTTCGTAGAGGAGGGTGTCCATGCCGGACCGACCGGGAGGCCTCAGTCGATGGTGGCTTTGGGTGTGCACGATCTCGATGCTCCTGATCGTCGCGCCCCCAGGAGCCCTCCTGCCAGCCGCGGAGGACTGCGCCACCTGTCATGGCGAGATCGCGGAGAAGTTCCAGTCTCTGCCTCATGGGCAGGCCTTCAAGTTCGACAAGGCCTACGGCAGTGCCGCCTGCGAGTCCTGCCACGGCCCCGGCGAGGCGCATGCGGAGGCGGGCGGCGACGTCACCAAGATCCTCATGCCGAAGAAGGGGGACGCGGTCAAGGCCAACGAGACCTGCCTCGCGTGCCACGAGAACAAGGAGATCCACACCTTCTGGCAGGGAAGCGGCCACGAGGCGGCAGGGTTGCGGTGCGCCGACTGCCATTCCGTGCACCGGCCGGCGCCGGTCCGCAAGGACGGCATGACCCGGACGCCGGCCACCGAGCTGTGCCTCACCTGTCACGCGTCGGCGCGCAAGGGTATGAGCCAGCGATCGCGGCATCCCCTGAATGAAGGCAAGATGGACTGCGTTTCCTGCCACAACCCGCACGGCAGCGCCTCCGAGGCGATGGTGCGCGGCGACTCGGTCAACGATCTGTGCTTCTCCTGCCACGAGGAGAAGCGCGGGCCGTTCCTGTGGGAGCATGCACCGGTGCGCGAGGATTGCCGGACGTGCCACAACCCGCATGGCTCCAACCACGACAAGATGCTGGTCGCGCGCACGGTGCAGGTCTGCCAGTCGTGCCACCTCCAGGGCCGGCACCAGACGGTCGCCGGGGTGCCGGAGGCGTACTGGAACCAGAACCGCCAGTGCCTCAACTGCCACCCGCAAATCCACGGCTCGAACCATCCGTCGGGCCCGCTGTTCCAGCGCTGACCCGGGCCGGAGGAGACACGACCATGACGATGACACGCCACAGCATCCGGATTGCGATGACGGTTCTCGCGTTCCTCGGCGTCGCGGCTCTGCCGGCCGGTGCGACCGATGACGGCGAGTTCCACTACACCTTCGTTCTCGGGGGCCAGGCGGCCTCGGTCACCGGGGATCGCGACGCCAAGTTCCAAGAGTACCGCGACGTACCCCAAGATGCCATCCTCGACGGATTCTCGCTCGACTGGACGAAGGCCGGCAGCCCGTGGGCGTTCCGGCTCGACGGCCTGAACGGCTTCCGCCTCGACCAGCGCTGGCAGATCACCTTCGGGAAGGCGGGCGTGTTCCAGGCGCGGGCGTTCTGGGACGAGGTGCCCCATTACCTCGCCAACGACACGACCTGGCTGCTCGCCGGTTCCGGAGGCGACTACACCTACAGCCCCACTTTCCGGCAGGACATCGAGGATGCGGCGCAGGGGGGCACCGTCGCCACGCTGATTCCGGAGGTTCTGGCTACCTCGGCTCGGCCTCTGGACCTGCGGGTCTCGCGCCAGCGCGCCGGAGCCGATCTCCTCTTCCACCTGCCGGCCGGCTGGAGCGTGATGGTGACGGGCGGCCGCGAAAAACGCTCCGGTCTCGGCCGCATCTCCACCGGCACCTACATCCGGCAGTCGACGGCGGCCTCCTTCGACGCGGAGCGCATCACCGTTCGGGGGCTCGAGATGCCCGAGCCGGTGGATTACCGCGCCTCCGACTTCGGCGTCGCCGGGACGTTCACCCGCAAGCGGGGTTTCTTCACGCTCGGCTGGCAGATGACCCGCTTCTCGAACGAGGTCGACACGCTGGCGTGGGACAACCCGTTCGAAGCGCCGGCCTCGGTGTCCTCGTCGTCGACGGGCCTCGTCGTGGCGGCGGATCAGGAACCGTCGGCGGCGCAGGGGAACACCTCGAGCGCCGCGCAGCGCGGCCGCTTCGCGCAGGGCGCCCTCGACCTTTACCCGGATAACACCTGGCAGCGGGCCTACGGATCGGGCGCCTTCAATCTGCCGGGGCGCACCCGGATCAACATCGCCGCCTCGCTCGGGATGATGGAGCAGGACGACCCGTTCCTGCCCTACACCCGCAACGAGGCGGTCATCTTCGACAACGGAACCGACACGCTGCCCGGCACGCCGGACGACATCCTGGCGAAGGACCTGGCGACGCCGCGTCCGACGCTCGACGGCGAGATCCGCACCCTGCGCGCCGACTTTCGCGTGACCTCGCGGCCGATCCAGCCGCTCACGCTCCGGGCCGCGTGGCGCACCTACGACTACGATGACCGCACCGAGGAGGTCCAGCTTCCGGGGTACGCCGCGGCCGGCGAGTCGTATTTCCGCCGCGGCATCGGGCAACTCGACGCGACCGGCGCCAAGACCCTGTTCAACGAGATCGGCGACTACGCACGCGACGTCTGGACCGTGGGCGGCGGCTGGTGGTTCGGGCGCAAGGTCGGCATCGACCTGGACTACAGCAACACCGCCTGGGACTATGACGCCCGGCAGGTGGACTCGACGAGCGAGGACGCCCTGCTGCTGCGCGTGCACCTGACGCCGATCGACTGGTTTTCGGCGCAACTGTCGGGGCTGGACGCCAGCCGTACCTATGACGGCGACTACGAGGTCGGGCTGGAGCTCTCGGGCGTGCGCGCCTTCGACGTCTGGGATCGCGACCGGACGCGGTACACCGCCGAGTTCGATTTCACCCCGGGGGACCAGTGGACGTTCGGCGTCGGCTACAGCGCGCTCGAGGACAAATACCCCGGATCGGTGGAGACGGTTACCCCCCAGGAGTACGGCCTCAACGAGGCGTCGAGCGACTCGCTCTTCGGCACCGTCGGGTACACGGCGAAGCGATTCTCGGTTTCCGTCACGGCCGGTCACGACACGTCGTCATGGGACAGTCTGTCGGTCACCAAGACATCGATCTCCGGCGTGAACTACCAGCCGAACAACCGCTGGACCCGGGTCGAGGACGACACCGTGGACTGGGCGAGTCTGTATTTCGACGTGAGCTGCATCCCGGACAAACTCCGCCTGTTCGCCGACCTCACGTGGTCGTCATTCGACGGCAGCCTCGAGACGGTGAACCAGGGGACGCCGGACGTCAACAGCGCCGTGGCCTACCCGTTCCCCGACTTCAGGACCGATCTGTTCGCGGCGAAAATGGCGCTGCGTTGGGCGCTGCGTAAGAACATGGAACTCGAGGCGCGCTGGTGGTACGAGCCGTTCCGCCTTGACGACTTCATGTGGGACGATCTTCAGCCGTACCTGCAGGGGACGATCAAGGAGGCGCGCTCGTCGGCGACCGACATCCAGGACGCCAACGTCGAGCGGCTCCTGGTCCTGGACGATCGCTACAGCGACTACACCGCCAACGTCATCGCGGTGGTGCTGCGGGCGTACTTCTAGACTGCTTGCGGGAGGCCGCCGCGCGCCGGGATCCCGGCGCGCGGCGGCCGTCCCTTCTTCTATTACGGCCCCCGTAAACGACCTACGTGTATAATACGCGCCCAGCTCCGCGGAGAAGGGCGGAATTATGATGGACCGGGTGTCGCGCGAGATCATCCTGGCCTTCTGGAAGCTCCACATCCTGCACCACGCGCAGGAGCGGCCGGTCTACGGACAATGGCTGCTCGAGGAACTCCGCCGGCACGGGTTCCACGTCAGCCCGGGAACGCTTTACCCGCTCCTGGCCCGGATGGTGCGGGAGGGATGCCTGCGCCCCGCAGGCCGTCCGGCCAGGGCCGCCTCCCCGAAGGCGCGTCGCGACTATGTGCTCACGCCCCGGGGTGCCACTGTGCTCAAGGGGCTGCGCCGGCAGGTCGAGGAGCTCCACCAGGAGGTCGTGGTCGGCGCCGGACGCCGGCGCTCCAGACGGGCGATTTGATGGAAGGAGGGCCCATGTCAGACCCAGGACACCATCCCGATGCCCCGGACGATCTCCGTCGCGCGTTGATCGCCACCGCCGCCGCCGGGCTGGCCGGCGTCATCGCCGGGTGCAGGAGCGGCGAGAGCGGTGGTGACGAGGCCGAGGTGTCGCCGCCCGAGGACCTGATGCGGGAGCACGGCGTGCTCTCCCGGATCCTCCTGATCTACGAGGAGGGGATCCATCGCCTCGAGTCGGCGCCGAAGGACCTGCCCCCGGCCGTGATCGGCGCCGCCGCCGGCATCGTCCGCCGCTTCGTGGAGGACTATCACGAGGGCCTCGAGGAGACCCATCTCTTCCCGCGCTTCGAGAAGGCCGGGCGGCTGACCGAATTGGTGGCGACGCTCCGGGCGCAGCACCGGAGCGGGAGGCTCCTGACCGACGACAGCCGCCGCCTGGCGTCCGACACGGGGCTCGCTGAGAGCGCCGGCCGGGAGGCGCTCGCCGATGCCCTTCGCCGGTTCATCCGCATGTATCGCCCCCACGCCGCGCGCGAGGACACGGTCCTGTTCCCGGCACTGCGGCGCATCGTCACGCCGCACGAGTTCGGCGCCCTCGGCGAGGAATTCGAACGCCAGGAGCACGAGCTCTTCGGTGACGACGGGTTCGAGCGCATCGTCGACGAGGTCGCGGGTCTCGAGCGCCAGCTCGGGATCGACGATCTCGACCGGCTCACGGCGTGAGCGCCGTTCCGTCTGCGGTCCGCAGGGAGGCATGACCGAGATGTGGCAACGCCTCCTGCGCAGCGCGGCGCCGTCCTCCGTGGTCTTGATCCGCCTGATGGTCGGCGCGGTCTTCCTGTCGGAGGGAATACAGAAGTTCCTGTTCCCGGACCAGCTGGGGGCCGGCCGTTTCCTGAAGATTGGCCTGCCAAATCCCCGTTTCCTGGGGCCGTTCGTCGGCGGCTTCGAGATCGCCTGCGGGACGCTTCTTATCATCGGGCTCGGAACCCGGCTGGCCGCCGTTCCGCTCCTCATCATCATGAGCGTGGCGCTGGTCACGACGAAGTGGCCGATCCTCGTCGACCAGGGATTCTGTTCCGCGGCCCACGAGGCGCGCACCGACTGGTCGATGTTCCTGGGAGCCCTCTTCCTGCTCATTGTCGGCGCGGGTCGGTGGTCGCTGGACGCGCGCCTGGTGCGCCACCATCCGCCTCCGCCTGACACCGGACGCTGAAGCCCGGCCCGCGGCGCGTCCTTCCGGACAGATGACCGCTTCGCCCGCACAGCGCTACGCCGACCGGGCCAGCCTCGGCCAGCTGGCCGCGGTATTCGCGCGGCTCGGTTCCTTCTCATTCGGAGGTCCGGCGGCGCACACCGCCCTGATGCACGACGAAATGGTGCGGCGCCGGGGCTGGTTGACGGAGCAGGAGTTCCTCGACCTCGTCGCCGCGACCAACCTGATCCCCGGGCCGAACTCGACCGAGATGGCGATCCACATCGGATACAAGCGGGCCGGCTGGCCCGGACTGCTCGTCGCGGGCGCCTGTTTCGTCGCCCCCGCGACTCTCATGGTCGCCGGGCTCGCATGGGCGTACGTGCGCTTCGGCACCCTGCCGGCGGCGCAGGGAATGCTCCAGGGAATCGCGCCCGTGGTCATCGCCATCATCGCGCAGGCGCTTTGGGGTCTGGCGAGGACGGCGGTGAAGTCCCCATGGCTCGGCCTTCTCGGCCTGGCCGCGGCGGCGGCTGTGGCATGGGGTGTCAGCGAGATCGCGGTGCTCGCCGCGGGAGGCGCGGTCGCCGGACTGACACATGCGCTCGCGCGTCGCGGCCGTGGACCGTGGTCGCCGGGCTGCGTGGCGCTCGTGTCGCTGCCCGAGACCGGCGCGAGGCTTGCCGCCGGGTCCGCCCGGGCGGCCGGCATGGTCGCCGTGGGCGCGGCCACGGCGGGAGCGGCCCCGCTCGCTCTGGGGACGCTCTTCGGCGTCTTCCTGAAAGCGGGCGCCCTCCTGTTCGGGAGCGGCTATGTGCTCCTGGCCTTTCTGCGGGCCGACCTCGTGAGTCGGCTCGGCTGGCTGACGGAGCGGCAGCTCCTCGACGCCATCGCCGTGGGCCAGATGACGCCGGGGCCTCTCTTCACGACGGCGACGTTCATCGGCTACGTCCTCGGCGGCGGCATTGGGGCGGTGGTCGCGACCCTCGGGATCTTCCTCCCGGCCTTCGTCTACGTTGCGGTCAGCGCGCCCTTCATCCCGGGGCTGCGTCGGTCGGCTCTCGCGGGAGCGGTGCTCGACGGTGTGACCGTCGTCTCGCTGGCCCTGATGGGGCTCGTGACCTGGCAGCTCGGGCGGGCGTCGCTGGTCGATCCCCTGACGCTGGCGGTCGCGGCGATCGCGGCCGTTCTCCTGCTCGCAACACGCCTCAACTCGGCCTGGTTGATCGTGGGCGGCGCGATCGTCGGGGCCATCGCAATGGGGTGACGGTCGTTCATGCTCCGGCGTGCGGACCGCGGGACCTACCCGCGTCGCGGGGAGTGCTGCGGGGCGGACTGGAGCGACTCGTAGAACGCCAGCGCCTGTTTCGGCTTCATCCCCTCGTGCACCACCTTGCGCACCGCCTGGATCATCGCCGCCGGCGCCTCCGACTGGAAGATGTTGCGCCCCATGTCGACGCCGGCGGCGCCCTCCGCGATGGCGCTGGCGGCCATCGTCAGGGCGTCGATCTCCGCCAGCTTCTTGCCGCCCGCCATGACGATCGGCACGGGGCAGGCGGCGGTCACCGTGTCGAAGCCGTCGGCGACGTAGTAGGTCTTCACGACATGCGCCCCGAGCTCGGCGCAGATGCGGGTGGCGAGGCGGAAGTACTTGGCGTCGCGCACCATCTCCTTGCCGACGGCGGTCACCGCCATCACCGGGATGCCGAAGCGGTTGCCGAGATCGACGAGCCGCGTCAGGTTGTGGATCGATCGCGTTTCGAACTCACCGCCGACGAACACCTGCACCGCGAGCGCCGCGACGTTCAGCCGGCAGACGTCGTCGGCGTCGATGGCGATCTTCTCGTCCGACAGCTCCTTGAGGATGCTCGGGCCGCCGCTGGCGCGCAGGACGATCCCCTTCGTGAACGACGCCGGGATCGTCGTGCGCAGGATGCCGCGCGTCAGCATCAGGGCGTCGCACCAGGGCAGGAGCGGGACGATGTTGACGTCGACCCGCTCGAGACCGGTGGTCGGCCCCTGGAAGTAGCCGTGGTCGATGGCCAGCATCACGGTCTTGCCCGACTCGGGGTTGAAGACGCGCGCCAGCCGGTTCTGCATACCCCAGTCGAGCGCCCCGGCCCCCTTCACGAAGAAGGGGCGGTTCACCGCCGGGATGTCGAGATGAAACTCCTTCGCTTCCTTGCCGTGGTCGGCCTCGGGCATGGCGTGGGTCCTCTAGATGGCTGTCGCTTCGATGGCTGTCGGTTCGCGGGAGTTTCTATCACGACGCCGGGGGGGGATTCAAATGGCCGGCGGTTTCAGTACCCCTCGCCCTCGGCGGCGGCCACCGCCTTGCCGCGGTGCAGGCGGAGCAGCAGGACGAGGTAACCGATCGCCAGCGGGAAGGCGACCACCCACCAGCGCAATGCAACCCGAAGCCCGGCGGCGTCGGTCGCGGTGCCGTGGGCGGTCAGCGACAGCGCCGGGTCGCCCGATGCGCGCAGCATCACCGGCCAGGTGGCGGCCGCCGTGGCGACCAGCAGGCCGGCGAGGAAGGCGCACGAGCCGGCGAAGGCGGCGCCTTCGCGCCCGCGCCGCAGGCCGGCGACGATCGCGGCCATGCCGGCGATTGCCAGCGCGGCGCCGAGCCACGCGAGCGGCCGCCCGGCGAGCGCGGCGCCGAAGCCCGGGTTCACGAACCCCGTGGCGAGGGTGACCGGGATCCACAGCGCCGCGACCGCCATCCACAATGCCCGCGCCAGGCGGCGGGCGCGCTCGCGCACCGCGGCGTCGGTCTTCCAGGCGAGGTAGAGCCCGCCGTGCCCGGCGATCGCCAGCAGCGCGAAGACCCCCACCAGCATGGTGTACCAGTCGAGGATGCCGACCGGCTCGCGGGCGCTGAAGTCGGTGAACAGCGACAGCGAGAACCAGCCGCGGGCGTCGATCGGCAGGCCGCGCATGAGATTACCAAGCGCCGCCCCGAGGAAGACGCACAGCGCGGTGCTGGCGATCGCGAACATCGCGTCCCACGCCGCCCGCCACAGCGGCTCGCGCACGTGGCTGCGGAACTCGATCGACAGGCCGCGCAGCATCAGCATCCAGACCACCAGCATGATCGCCAGGTAGAACCCCGACAGTCCCGACGCCAGCACCTTGGGGAAGGCGACGAACAGGATGCCGCCGGTCGCGAGCAGCCACACCTCGTTGCCGTCCCAGTACGGACCGATGGCGGCGAGCACCTGGCGCCGCTCGGTGTCGGTGCGCGCCACCAGCAGGTGCAGCGCCCCGGCGCCGAGATCGAAGCCGTCGAGCACGACGTAGGCGGTGACCGTGACCGCGGCGATCGCGAACCAGAGCTCAACCATGCGCGGCCTCCGCGCCGGTGGCCGGCCCGCCGCCTGTGCCATGCGCCACCGGCCCGTGGGCGATCTCGCGGCCGATGAGCAGGAGGAACAGCAGCGACACCAGGCCGTACAGCCCGCAGAAGCCGATGAGGGTGAACAGCGTCGTCCCGGCATGCACCTGGGGACTGGCGCCGTCGGCGGTGCGCAGCAGGCCGTACACCAGCCACGGCTGCCGGCCGAGCTCGGCGGTCATCCACCCGGCGGTGTTGGCGATGTACGGGAACGGCGCCGCCAGCATCATGACCCAGAGCATCGGCCGGAACGTCGCGAGCCGGCGGCGCACCGCCAGCAGGGCCGCCACCGCCATCACGGCGATGAAGATCGTCCCGAGCCCGACCATGATGTGAAAGACGTAGTACAGCAGCTCGATGTTGTCGGGCCAGATGTCCTCGGGGTATTCGTCGAGGCCGTGAACGACGCCGCGCACCGAGCCTTGCGCCAGGATGCTGAGAATCCACGGGATCTCGATCGGGTTGTCCATCTTGCGGTCGGTAACATCCGGCTGGCCGATGAGGGTGATCGCCGCCCGCGCTCCGCCGGTGAAGCGCCCCTCCATCGCCGCCAGCGCCGCCGGCTGGTGGTCGGCCACCATCTTGGCCTGCGCGTCGCCGGTCGGGAAGGCAACCAGGATCGCGGCGATGAGACCGGCGACCACGCCGGTGTGCAGGAAGATCGACGCCTGCTCGGTGTGGCGTCCCTTCAGGGCATAGAAGGCGCCGACCGCGGCGACGACGAACGCCGCCGTCGTGACCGATCCCGCCATGGTGTGGGCGTACTGCGCCAGCGCCCAGGGGTTCAGGATGAAGGCGCCGAAGTCGACCAGGAGCAGGTTGCCGTCGGGGCCAATGGCGTGTCCCTGCGGGTGCTGCATCATGGCGTTGGTGCAGACGATGAAATAGCCCGACAGCCACGAGCCGGCCCACAGCGCCAGGGCCGCGATGAAGTGCCGGCGCGGTCCCAGCCGCTTCTCGCCCCAGACAAGAAGCGCCAGGAACGACGATTCGAGGAAGAAGGCGAACATCCCCTCCATCGCCAGCGTCTGCCCGATGACGCCGCCGGCGAAGGTCGAGAAGCGCGCCCAGTTGGTGCCGAACTGGAATTCCATCGGGATGCCGGTGGCGACGCCGACGGCGAAGTTGATGCCGAAGATGCGTATCCAGAAGCGCGCTGCGTCGTTCCAGCGCCCGCCGCCTGGGCGCAGCCCGCGCCATTTCATGAAAGCGATCAGCAGCGCCAGGCCCATCGTCAGCTGCGGGAACAGATAGTGGTAGACGATCGTGAACGCGAACTGGAAGCGGTGCCAGACGAGCGGGGCGGTGGCGCCGGCGGTGTCGAGGACGGCGGTGTCCATCTACGGCGTCGCGGCCGGTGGCCCGATGACCGGCGTGTCGGCGCGGCCGCTCCACTCGGAGAACGAGCCGTCGTACAGACGCGCGTCGTAGCCGAGGTAGCGCGCGACGAAGTAGGTGAACGACGCCTGCACCCCCGAGCGGCAGTAGCTCACTACCAGGTCGTCGGGCGTGGCGCCGGCGCCGGCCATGAGCGCCCGCAGCTCGTCGGGCGGCCGCAGCACCGGGTCTTCCTTGCTGACCAGCATCCTGGTCCAGTAGAGGCTGGCCGCCCCGGGAATGTGCCCGGGGCGCGGCATGCCGTCGGTCGGATCGGCGCCGGCGTACTGCGGCTCGGGTCGGGCATCGAGCAGAGCCACGCCGCCGTCGCCCTCGGTCACCGCCCACGACAGGTCGCGCACGGCGTCGAGCGCGACGATGATCTCGGGTCGCAGGCGCGGTTCGAACGTCGACGGCGTCACCGCGGGCGCCGCCGTCGCCAGCGGCCGCGCCTCGGAACGCCAGCGCGCCATCTGGCCGTCGAGAAGCGCCGCGCGGCCGCCGAGGCTGAGATAGTCGAGCACGACGAAGACCCGCGCCGCCATCAGCCCGCCCTCGTCGTCGTACAGCACGATCCGCCGGGTGTCGTCGAGACCGAGCCGGCGCGCCAGCGCCACGAGATCGGCGACCGGCGGCACCTGGTTGGCCACGCCGTCGCGCTCGACGGCGACGTCCTTGAGGGCGACGAAGCGCGCCCCCGGGAGGTGACCGGCGTCGTAGCCGTCGCGCGCCCGCCCGGCGTGCAGGACGACGACACCGGGATCGTCGAGGTGGCGTGCCATCCAGGCGGTGGAGACCAGCATCTCGCGGCGCACCCCGCCGCGCCCCGTTGCGGATGCGCCGCCCGCCGACAGCGCCGTCGCCACGACGGCGAGAGCCAGGGCGACGGCGACGGGCCACGACAGTGACTCTGCGAACAAGCGCATGCGGACCTCCCACGGTGAGGCAGAATCGTACTCCAGCGCCGGATCGGGTGCACAGACCGGCGAACACCCGGGGGCCGCCCGGCATCTCTCAAGGTGAAGGAGGGCGATCGTGGGACCGAGCGACCTCATCCTGGTCTGGCGCCTCAAGCGGCACGACCGGGACGCCTGCAGCGAGCTGATCCGGCGGCACCACGCGACGGTCTATGGCTACCTGCGCAACCTCGGCGCCGACGGGCCCATGGCCGAGGACCTGACGCAGGAGACGTATGCCCGGGCGTGGACGCGGATCGACTCGCTCCGGGAGGCGGGGTCGCTGCGGTCGTGGCTGCTGACGATCGCCCGTCACGAGCTTCTGCAGAGGGCGCGGGTGAAGCGCCCGGACGAGGTCGGGCTCGAAGCGGCCGCCGCCGCGGCGGCGGCCGACCCACCGGCCGACGACATCGTGGCGCAGGCCGAGCGCGACACGCGCCTGCGTCGCGCCGTCGGGCGGCTCGAAGGACGCCAGCGCGAGGCCATCGTCCTGCACTACTTCCAGGACCTCAGCCTGCGCGAGGTCGGGGCGGTCCTCGGTGTCCCACCGGGGACGGCCAAGTCCCGCATCAACCGGGCGCTCCAGGCGCTGCGTGCTCTGCTCGAGAAGGAGGCGGCACATGACCGATCGAAACCTGAGACGGCAGTTGCGGGCGATGCGTGAGCCGGCGCCTCCTCCGGATCTCGCCGCGCGTCTCGAGCGTGGCGTCCCCGGCTCCTTCGAGCGGCGGGAGCGCGGCGGAACGCCAGGGAGGGTGTGGACCATGGCACGGATCGGACTGACGGCGGCGGCGGTGGCGGCGCTCGCGTGGGGCGCCGTGATGTTCCTCCCCGGGCCCGGCGGGCCGGGGGTGTCGGTGGCGGCGATGCTCGAGCCGGTGGCGCGGGCGACGGGCTCGGCGCCGGCGGTGCATGTCGTGATGCGGGTCTGGTCGCGCAAAGGCGAGGACTTCGGGTTCGTCGACCTGGCCGGCGAGCCGCAGACCTTCGAAGCCTGGATCGAGATGCCGGGAACCGGCGGCGCGTCCGGCCGGGCCCTCGTGACCAAGGGCGACCGGGTCTACGCCTGCGACGGCCGGGAGACGATCACCTTCCATCCGCCGCGCGGCGAGGCGATCCGATCGGCGGGGTGCGCCGTCAATGTCGAGACCTTCTGGCCGGCGGCCTGGGTGCTGCAGCTGCGGGCGGCGGCGCTCGCCGCCGGTGTCGAGGTGCGCGAGCGGGTCGAGGAGCGCGGCTCGGCGCGTCTCGTGCTGCGCGAGCCGGGTGTCGGCGTCAGCGGCCGCGACAAGGCGTTCATCGAAGAGTACGACCGCGAGACCGAAATCACCTGGAAGCCGGGCAGCAACCGGCTCACAGGGCTCAGGCGCTGGGTGTTCGAGGACGGCCGCCATCTCGTCGCCGAGACGGTGGCGATCGAGTATCTCGACACGGCCGACGACGCGCTGTTCCGCGTCGACCTGCCGCCGGACGTGCGCTGGGTGACGCTGCGCGACGCCCCGGCGGCGCTCGCCGACCTGGGACCGCGCGAGGTGGCGCGGCGCTTCTTCGAGGCCGCCGTGGCCGGCGACCGCGACACGCTCGAGGTCCTCGGGGCGTCGCCGCATGCCGTGGATGGCCTGCTGGCAGCGCGGATCACCCGGATCGTCTCGCTCGGCGAGCCGTTCCGCACCGGCGCCTATCCGGGCGTCTACGTTCCCTACGTGCTCGAGATCGGCGGCGGCCCGGGAGGCGCTGGCGGTCCGGGCGGGGCGGGCGGCCCGGACGGCGTCACCGAGCGTCGCCACAACCTGGCGCTGCGCGACGACAATCCGCAGCGGCGCTGGGTCTTCGACGGCGGCTTCTGATCAGCGCGGCAGCTCGCGGGCGACGAAGTGGGACACGATGGGGGGCTGGGGCCCGGCGTGAAAGCGCCGGGCCTTTTCTTCGAGCGCCCGATCCGCGTCGGTGAGACGGTCGTGCTGCCGCAGGTGCTCGGTCCAGGAGTCGACGAGGAACGACTCGAGGTAGCGCCCCGGCTGCGACGGGTCCGAGAGCAGGTCCCAGCGGATGGCGCCGTCGCGCATGCGGAAGGCGCGCACGTCGCCCATGGCCGCGGCAAAGGCGGCGACGTCGGCCGGGTCGATGCGGTACTCGACGGTCACCAGCACCGTGCCCCGCGCGCTCTCGGGATCGTCGGCGATGCCGCCCGCCGGCCAGCGGCAGGGCGGCGCCGGGTCGTGTCCCGGCCCCGCGGGTAGGCGCAGACCGGAGGTGGCGGCGACCGCGACCGTCATGCCGATGGCCGCCAGCGCGAAGCCGGCATCGACACCGGCGTGCGCCGCCACGCATCCCCAGAGGATGCTGCCGCCCGCGAGACCGGCGAAGGTCACGAGCAGCAGCACCGCCAGGCCGCGGCCGCGCACCCACGACGCGAGCGCCGCCTGGGCGGCGGCATGCAATGCGGTCAGAGCGACGATCCAGGCGATGCCGGCGGCGACCATGACGCCGGCGAGGGCCGCGGGCTCGCGCAGGAGCGCCGTGGCGCCGAGCACCGCGGCCATCAGCAGACCGGCGGCGGTGACCTGGAACTCGGGCGTGGTGACGGCGCGCAGGCGCGGCAGCACGACGGCCGCGGCCACGGCGCCGGCGCCGATGCAGGCGAGCAGGAGCCCGTAGTCGATTGCCCCGCCGCCGAGCGGGTGGCGCACCAGCGTCGGCAGGAGCGCCCACAGCGCGCTGGCGAACAGCGTGAAGGCGGCGGCGCGCGCCAGCACCGCGCGCAGGCCGGCGGCGTGGCGGGCGTAGCGCGCGCCGGCCACCACCGCGCCGAGGAGCGTCTCGGCCGGCAGCGGCCCGCGGCGCGCCGGACGGTCCCATCGGCGCAGCACAATGACGACGCCGCCGAACGACACGGCGTTGAGCAGGAAGGCGGCGGCGGGGCCGTGGCTCGCGACGATGAGCCCGCCGATCGCCGGACCGACGGCGCGCGCTGCGTTGATCGCCAGGCCGTTCAGCGCCAGGGCGGCGGGGACCTCGCGCCGCCCCACCAGCTCGGGGAGGATCGCCTGCCAGGCCGGGCCGGTCAGGGCGGTGCCGATCCCGAGCGCCAGGGTGGCGGCGATCAGGATCGGCGCGTTGACGAGGCCGGCCAGGGTCAGCAGGCCGAGCAGGGCGCTCACGGCGATCATCCAGGCCTGTGTCGCAATCAAAAGCCGGCGGCGGTCGAGCACGTCGGCGAGCGCCCCCGCCGGCAGCGCCAGCGCCACGATCGGCAGCGCGGCGGCGGCGGGCACGAGCGCCACGACGGCGGGCGACGCCGACAGCGAGGTCATCATCCAGGCGGCGCCGACGTCGTGCATCCAGGTGCCGACGTTGCTCGCGATCGAGGCGATGAAGAGGCCGCGGAAGACCGGCCAGCGCAGCGGCGCGCGCAGGTCCGATTCGGCGCCGGCGGCGCTGCGGGTTGCCTCGGAGGACGTGCTCATCCGAGGGTGAATATAGGGTCCGCGCCGGCGGGCGGGCAATGCGCCGCGGTCAGTCGACGACGGCGATCGCCTCCATCTCGCACAGCCACTCGGGGCGGCAGACGTCGGCGACGCAGATGGTGTGCGGAATGGTCTCCGGGACGCCGGCGGCGCCGCAGGCGGCGAGCACCGCGTCGCGGTCGGAGGCCCGCTTCACGTAGGTCACCGCCTGGACCAGCCGCCTGAGGCCGGCGCCCTGGCCGGCGAGGAGTTGCTCGACATTCAGCAGCATGCGGCGCGCCTGGGCGGCGGGATCGTCGGTGTGCAGGACGCGCCCCTGCGCGTCGATGCTCGCGGTGCCGGAGATGTAGACAATCGCCCGGCGGCCGAGATCGACACGCATCCCGCGCGAGAAGTCGGAGCCGTAGGCCGGCGCCTCGTTCATCGTCGGCGCGTGGATCGGGCGGATCGCGCCGACACCGGGCCCGTCGTACGCCACCAGGTCCATGGCGCAGCGGCGATCGGCCGGCCACGGGATCCCCTGGATGCCGGTGCTGGCGGGGGCGGGGGCGACGTGGTGGGCGCCGAAGAAGTCGCGCCGCGCATGGTTGAGCTCGGCGTAGTCGCGGTCGATGTCGGCGAGGAAGAGCCAGGTGCGCGCGATGTTGCGCAGCGCCAGGCCCTGCGCCTGCATGCTGGTCTCGGCGCGCGTGAAAAGCGCGTCGGCCTGGCTGCGGAACTCGAGCGCGTCTCCCGGCCGGCCGCCGAGAATGCCGGCGATGTGGGCGCGGCGCATGCCGCCGTTGACGAGCAGGCAGCCGCTGGCGCCGGGTGGCAGGCCGGCGAGCGGCTGCAGCGCCGGCGCGCCACCCGGTCCTGCGACCGCGGCCAGCGCCTGGATCTCGACCAGTTGTCCGGGTCGCGCCGGCGGCTGTTGCAGGAGCGTCGACGCCGGGCGGTGCCCGCCCGCGGCGCCCCAGGCGCTGCGGCCGGCGGCCGCGGCGTCGGCCGCCTGCGCGGCGATGTCGCTCAGGAAGAGCCGCTCGGTGACGACGTTCGCCGCGCCGCAGCCATGCGCCACGAGCGCGCCCTTGAGTGCGTCGTAGGCGCCGGCCACCTGCGCCACGAAGCCGACGACGTCGGGGGCGGGACGCGCCGCGAGATGGATCTCGGTCAGACCGGGGAGGTCGACGCGCGTCGCGGTCACCAGGGGGTCGGCGCGCCTGCCGGCGGTCCGCCCGCCGACGGCCAGCCGCTCGCCGGTCCGCCCGCCCGCCAGTGTCCGGGGCGGCGCCGCGGTCTCGATGCCATCGCTCACGGAGTGTCTCCCGCGGCCGTTCCGGCCGGGCGCCGCCGGGAATCACCCGGTTGGGCCGGGCCGTCGCCGACGCCGCGCCGGGGAAGGATACCGCCCCGGGGGCCGGCGTGGTACTCCCGGTTCAGGCCTGCCTCCCGAGAGCGGCGGCGATGGCGCGCACGTCGGTCATCATCCGGCTGAAGGAATCCGGCGTGAGTGACTGGAAGCCGTCCGACATCGCGTGCGCCGGATCGATGTGCACCTCGATCAGCAGGCCGTCGCAGCCGGCGGCGACGGCGGCGCGCGCCAGGTGCGGCACCATCCACCAGTGCCCGGTGCCGTGGCTCGGGTCGACGATCACCGGCAGGTGGCTGCGGCGCTTCAGGTACGGCACCGCGTTCAGGTCGAGGGTGTTGCGGGTGGCCGTCTCGAAGGTGCGGATGCCGCGCTCACACAGGGCGATCTGGGTGTTGCCGCGGGCGGCGACGCGCTCGGCGGCGAGCAGCAGCTCCTCGAGAGTGGCCGACATGCCGCGCTTCAAGAGCACCGGCTTGCGCGTCCTGCCGACCTCGTCGAGAAGCGTGAAGTTCTGCATGTTGCGCGAGCCGATCTGGAAGATGTCGGCCACGGCACCCACGATGTCGATGTGGCGCGGGTCCATGAGCTCGGTGACGATCGGCAGGCCGGTCTCGGCGCGCGCGATCGCCAGCAGGCGCAGGCCCTCTTCGCGCAGTCCCTCGAACGCGTACGGCGAGGTGCGCGGCTTGAAGGCGCCGCCGCGCAGGATGTTGGCACCGGCGGCCTTGACGGCGCGGGCGGTCGCGACGACCTGCTCCTCGCTCTCGACCGCGCACGGACCGGCCATGATCGCGAGGGCCGGGCCACCGATTGGCACCTTCGCGGCGTGCACCACCGAGGTCTCCGGGTGGGTCTCGCGCAGGACGAGAGTCATGCCGGAATCCATGGTGAATCGCCTCCGTGAGTCGCAGAGGTGGACAACGCTGCATCAACGGTGCCACGGGGCTTTCCGGCGAACCGTCTCGGGGCCGCGGTGCAAAATTGCGCGTCCTCATAAGGGTTAGGAGGGGGTTCGGCAAAAGATGCGTCAACACGCGCCGCGGTCGGCTGCGGGCCGCCGCCGTGCGCCGCGCCGCCCCGGGGCTCCCCCGGAGTCCGCGCGGCAGGAGGGTGCTCGAAGCGCCGGCACGCCCGCGGTGCCCGGCGCGGCAATTGCAGTTCCCGCCCCCCTCGCCGGCCGTCCCGGCCAGGCGGGAAACGCGGCCCGCGATCGCGGCGGGACATGGAGAACCGAGCGTGTACCGAATCGTCAAGCGCGAGCAGTTCGGCCCGGTGACCTTCCTGTGGGACGTGGAGGCGCCGAAGGTGGCGCGGGCGGCCCGGCCCGGCCACTTCCTGATGACCCGCATCGACGACACCGGCGAGCGCATCCCGCTCACGGTCGCCGACTTCGATGTCGAGCGCGGCACGGTCACCGTCGTCATCCAGGCGGTCGGCAAGACGACCCGCCAGATGCTGGCCCTCCCCGAGGGCGCGGAGATCGTCGACTTCGTCGGGCCGCTCGGCCTGCCGAGCGAGATCGGCACGCCGGGGAAGACCGTCCTTGTCGGCGGCGGTCTCGGCGTCGCGCCAATCTATCCACAGTTGCGCGCCTACAAGGAGCAGGGCAACCCGACGATCGCCATCATCGGCTTCCGCAACCGCGATCTGATGTTCTGGGAGGACCGCTTCCGGCGCTACGCCGACGAGCTGGTCGTGACCACGGACGACGGATCGTTCGGGATGAAGGGGCTGGTCACCGACGCCCTCAAGCAGGTGCTCGACCGCAATCCCGATGTCAGGGAGGTCGTCGCCATCGGGCCGCTGGTCATGATGCGCGCCTGCGCCGAGGTCACGCGGCCGCGCGGCATCAAGACACTCGTGAGTCTCAACTCGATCATGGTCGACGGCACCGGGATGTGCGGGTCGTGCCGGGTGACGATCGACGGCCTGATGCGCTTCGCCTGCGTCGATGGCCCCGACTTCGACGCCCACAAGGTGAACTTCGACGAGCTGATGCTGCGCCAGAAGCGCTTCGTGCGCGAGGAGAAGGAATCCCTCGAGCGCTACGAGCGCGAGACCAGGGCGGTCGCGGCGATCCCGTGCGCCAGCGACGACCCGATGGCCTCGATCGCGGTCCTGCGGGCGCAGCGCGACACCGCGGCGCAGCTCGAGAATCTGCACGAGCTGCTGCCGCTCCCCGAGCCGCTGCCGCCTGCCGCGCCGGGGGTGAAGCCGGTGGTCAAGAACATCCGCACCATCGCGCCGAAGCGCACCCCGATGCCCGAGCAGAACGCCCGGATCCGGGCGCACAACTTCAAGGAGGTCAACCTCGGCTTCTCGCTCGACGATGCGTTGCGCGAGGCCGATCGCTGCCTGGCCTGCAAGAAGCCGCGCTGCGTGCCGGGCTGCCCGGTCGGCATCGACATCCCCGGTTTCGTCGGCGCCGTCGGCCGGCGCGACCTGCGCGAGGCCTACCGCATCCTCAAGGCGGCGAATGCGATGCCGGCGGTCTGCGGCCGCGTCTGCCCGCAGGAGTCGCAGTGCGAGGCCACCTGCATCGTCGGCAACAAGCTCGAGCCGGTGGCGGTCGGCCGCCTCGAGCGCTTCGTCGCCGACTTCGCGGTGGCGCGCGGCTGGGACGAGGTGCCCGACATCCCGAAGACCGGTCAGAAAGTCGCCATCGTCGGCTCGGGGCCGTCGGGGCTCGCCTGCGCCGGCGACCTGATCAAGTACGGGCTCGACGTCACGGTGTTCGAGGCGCTGCACGTCGCGGGCGGGGTGCTGAAGTACGGCATCCCCGAGTTCCGCCTGCCGAACCACATCATCGACCTCGAGATCGACAACCTGAGACGGATGGGGGTGCGGTTCGAGCTCGACGCGGTGATCGGCAAGCTGTTCACCATCCCGCAGCTCATGAACGGGATGGGGTACGGCGCCGTCTTCATCGGCACCGGCGCCGGGTCGCCGAAATTCATGAACATCCCCGGTGAGTCGCTCAACGGCGTCTTCTCGGCGAACGAGTTCCTGACCCGGGTGAATCTCATGCGCGGCAACGAGAAGCCGCTGTACGACACGCCGGTCGGCATGGGCCGCCGGGTCGCCGTCGTCGGCGCCGGCAACACCGCGATGGACGCGGCGCGCACCTCGATGCGCATCGGCGCCGAGAAGGTCTACATCGTCTACCGCCGATCCGAGAAGGAGTCACCGGCGCGGATCGAGGAGCTGCACCACGCCATGGAGGAGGGGGTCGAGTTCCTGTGGCTCACCAATCCGGTGCAGGTGCTCGGCAACGACGCCGGCTGGGTGAACGGTCTCGAGTGCGTCGAGATGGAGCTGGGCGAGCCCGACGCGTCGGGCCGGCGCCGGCCGATCGCGAAGCCGGGAACCGAGAAGGTGCTCGACGTCGACACGGTGATCAGCGCCCTGGGCACGTCGGCCAATCCGATCATCGCCCAGACGACACCGGGTCTGAAGACCAACAAGTGGGGCTACATCGAGGCGAGCGAGGCGGACGGCGCGACATCGCTGCCGGGCGTTTTCGCCGGCGGCGACATCGTCACCGGCGCCGCCACCGTCATCCTCGCCATGGGGGCCGGCCGCAAGGCGGCCTCCGGCATCCTGAAACATCTCGGAATCGCCCAGTCCGCCGCCGTCCCCGTGGCCGAGACCGCGGAAGAGCCGGCCGCCGCCGCGGCCGAGTAGGAGGGGGAGCATGCCGTCCACCTGTCCGAAGTGTCGTGAGGTCGTGGCCGAGGACATCGTCTGCTGCGCCAACCTGGTCTACACCTGGCGCTGCGTCAACTGCCGCAAGGTGTCGAGCGGTTTCGCGATGCCCTACGGCAAGTGCTTCATGTGCGGCGGCGGTCTCGAGATCCTCGCCGGTCGCGAGTTCGACGACCCGATGAAGGTGCGGCCGATCCGCGATGCCGTGCAGTTCGAGCTCAACACCTACCACTTCTACCGCCTCGCTCTGCAGAAAGTGACCGACCCGACGCAGCGGGCGATCCTCGAGCAGCTCCGCCAGCACGAGGTCGATCACCTGCACACCCTTCAGGAGCGCTACCATACGCACCTGAACGACGACGTCCTCACCCTGCGGCCCGGGGTGGACGCCCTTCTCGCCGGCGGTCTGTTCGAGGGGATCGACCTCGCCGGCGTGAAGGGGGACGTGGTCGGGCTGTACGACAGGGCGATCGCCATGGAGCGCCGCACCCGGGATCATTTCAAGCGGATGTCGGAGGAGCTGCCGGCCGGCCCCGAGAAGGACGTCTGCATGGAGCTGGCCGCCGAGGAAGAGGAGCATGTCGTCCTCCTCGAGGCCGAGAAGGAGCAGTTCGTTGCCCGGTGAGCCTGTCCGCGCGCGGCGCCCGCCGCGGTTCGACCTCGACGCCCTGGCGTCGGAGCTGGCCGACGCCGACCCCGGAGTCGTTCGCCGCGCCGTCGACCGCGTCGGGGCGCATCTGGCGCGGCTCAACGAGGCCGATTTTCGCCGCGCCGTCGAGATGCTGACCAGCCTGTTCTATGTCGACATCGCCGACCTCCCCGACCTCGAGGCCGTGCTCGACCACACCGTCGAGGTGCTGGCCGCCCGCGGCCGCCGCGTCGTGCCCCATCTGCTGCGCCAGATGCAGGGGAGCGACATCAAGTCGCACCTGTGGCTCGCCCGGGCCCTCGGCCGGATGGGCGCCGACGCGCTGCCGTCGCTGCGCACTCTCCTGGCCACCGCCGAAGACCCCTACTCCCGCGCCTTCGCGCTCTACGCCATCGGCAAGATGAGCACCCCGGGTGTCGTGCGCGCCCTGCCGGAGGTGGTCGGCAGCCTGATGCACCCCGACCGCGAGGTGCGCGACTCGGCGGCCCGCACCCTCGGCCGCATCGCCGCCGCGGCCCCGGCGAAGAGCTTCACCCCGCGCCGCCGGCGCGAGATGTTCGAGACCCTGCTGCGCGCCGCCGGCGACGCCCAGCCCGCGGTGCGCGCCAAGGCGATGCGCAGTCTCGGCAAGATGGCCGCCGCGAAACTCCTCAACCGGCCGCAGCGCCGCATCCTCGAAGCCGCCGCCCGGGCCGCCCTCGGCGAGGGGGAGTCGTACACCTGGGACCACGCCTACATCGTCCGCCGCGAGGCAAGAGAGACGCTCGACACCCTGCAGCGGGCGTGAGGCGCCGGACCTATCGGGTTGCTTCGAGCAGCGGGATCTGTCGGGCCGCCACCGGCGTGAACCTGAGAAGGCAGCGGAATGCCTCGCGGTGGGTCTCCGGGTCGCCCTGCTCGCGCAGGTAGAGCGCCGCGACGACGTCGCGCCAGCGCAGCAGCTCGCGGAGAAGAGCCGGCCGTGGCCGGGTACCGATGGTGAGGTCGGTCAGCTGGAGCACGCGGGCGTAGGCGTTCCGGCGGCGGCCGGTGTCGTCCACTGTCATCAGCCCGGCGGCCCGGTTCATCTCGTTGCCGATCATCAGAATCTGCTGGTCGAGCGAGAAACACGCCCAGCGCTCGGGCGAAAGGGCGGAGTGCTGGGTCAGCGCAGTCATGACCGCAGGAGTATAAGCCTGCGGCGTGGCGGGGTCGTCGGGACCTCCGTTCCGGCCCCTTCACCCGCGAACGCTGCTTCCGCCCCCATCGGTGGCAGGCGGGACCACGGGCTCCATCGACAGGAGCGGGCGGAAATTGGTGCGCAACTCCGACAGATAGGCCACCGCCAGGACCGCGCCGCCGACGAGCGCCATCAGCATCTGCAGCGCGTACCCGCCCGCCGTGTCGGTGACCGGGCCGCCGAGCGCCAGCAGGACGAGGTACCCGATCCAGCTCGCGAGGTAGACCGGCCGCGCCGCACGGACCATCGTGAAGAGGCCGATCCAGCCCACGACCGTCGCGCCGATGACCGCCAGCCACAGCGCGTTCAGGAGCGGTCCGCGGGCCGGCGCGACGTCCGTGCCGGCGATGCTCGCGACCTCGAGCGCGACGTCGCAAAGAAGCAGGATGGGGAAGACCCGTTCGAGCTGCATGATGCCCTCCGCAGTTGGTGCCCGACGAAACGGCGGTGCCCGCGGCCGGGTTCCAGAGATCCTGCCGAAAGCGACCCTGCAGACTTGAGTCGGCCGGCGCACCCGGTATAACCTCCGCCCCTCTCGACCCTGGAGGCCCCGAACATCCCCGGAGGACCACGCATGCGTATCTTGAAGCGGGTCGTTCTCTTCGTCGTCGTCCTGGTCGTGCTGCTGGCCGGCATCGGCATGCTGCTGCCGCGCACGGTGCATGTCGAGCGCGCCACCAGCATCGGCGCGCCGCCGGCGACCGTGTTCGCTCTCGTCAACGGCTATCGCCTGTTCAACAAGTGGTCGCCGTGGTTCGCCCTCGATCCCGAAGCGCAGTACACGTACGAGGGGCCCGATTTCGGCGCCGGGGCGAAGATGGCCTGGGCGAGCGCCAAGAAGGACGTCGGGTCGGGGAGCCAGAGGATCGTCGAGAGCCGGCCGGACGAGATGGTGCGCACCGAGCTCGACTTCGGCGACCAGGGGCTCGCCACCGCCCAGTTCACCCTGGCGCCGGAAGGCGACGGCACCAGGGTGACGTGGGGGCTCGACGCCGACATGGGGGCGGGGCCGATCGGACGCTGGTTCGGCCTGCTGATGGACCGCATGGTCGGCAAGGATTACGACAAGGGGCTGGCAGGGCTCAAGACGCTCGCCGAGAGCCTGCCGAAGACCGACTTCGCCGGCCTGGTGGTCGAGAAGGTCGATGTCCAGCCTGTGACCGTGGCCTTCATACCGGCCACGAGCGTCAAGGACGAGCAGGCGATCGCCGCCGCCATCGGCGGGGCGTACGGTCAGGTGGGCCTGTTCATGACCAGGAACGGGATCAAGCAGGCGTCGGCGCCAATCACCATCAACAACAAATGGGATGCGTCGGAGTGCCGGTTCGACGCCGCCATCCCGGTCGACCGCGCCCCCGAGAAGCAGGTGACGGCCGACTCGCCGGTGCAGATCAAGCAGACCTACGGCGGCAAGGCGCTCAAGGTGGTGCACAAGGGCGCGTACCACGGCATGGAAGAGACCTACAACCAGCTCCTGGCCTGGATGGCGGCGTACGGCTACGAGTCGGCCGGGTCGCCGTGGGACGAGTACGTCAGCGACCCCGGCAACACCGCCGAAGCCGACCTCGTCACCAACATCTTCATGCCGGTGAAGTAGCCGGCGCGCCGCCGGGCCGGCGGGAGTAGGATCGGCCCCTTGATGGCCAAGCAGGGGCCGGGCCCGACAACGCCGCGCGCCCCCGCCGCCCGGAGGTGCGCGCCATGAGCCTGCCCGATCCTCATTCATACTTCGATCCCGGCCAGCCGCGCGTGCGGCGACTCACCCTCAAGCTCGACGTCGATTTCAAGAGCCAGCGGCTCGATGGTTCGGTCACCCTCGATCTGACGGCGCCCGGCAAGGGGCCGCTCGACCTCGACACCAAGGGTCTCGAGATCCGCGCCGCCCGCACGCCCGACGGTCGCGCCGTGCCGTTCGCCCTCGGCGCCGAGGAGGCGATCCTCGGCCGCCGCCTGCGGCTCGACCTGCCGGCCGGGACCCCGGCGGTCACCATCGACTACCGCACCGGCCCCGACGCCGTGGCGCTGCAGTGGCTGGGGCCCGAGCAGACGGAAGGGAAGAAGCACCCGTTCCTGTTCAGCCAGTGCCAGGCGATCCACGCCCGCACCGTGGTGCCGGTGCAGGACACGCCGTGTGCGCGGGTCACCTACGGCGCCGAGATCACCGTCCCCGAGCCGCTCGCCGCGGTGATGTCGGCGGGGCCGGCGGGGATGCGCCCCGGGCCGCGGCCGGGGACGCGCACATACCTCTTCGAGATGCCGCAGCCGATCCCGTCGTACCTCCTGGCGCTGGCGGTCGGCGACCTGGCGTCACGCGACCTCGGCGAGCGCTCGCGGGTCTGGGCCGAGCCGGCCACCGTCGACCGCGCCGCCTGGGAGTTCGCCGACATCGAGGCGATGATCGCCAAGGCCGAGGGGCTGTTCGGGCCCTACGAGTGGGATCGCTACGACATGCTGGTCCTGCCGCCGTCGTTCCCCTACGGCGGCATGGAGAACCCGCGCATGACCTTCCTGACGCCGACGCTGCTCGCGGGCGATCGCTCGCTCGTCGACGTGGTGGCGCACGAGCTGGCGCATTCGTGGACCGGCAACCTGGTCACGAACTCGACCGCGGAGCACTTCTGGCTCAACGAGGGGACCACGGTGTACGCCGAGCGCCGCATCCAGGAGGCGCTGCACGGCACCGAGGCGGCGGTGCTGTCGTGGGCCATCGGTCAGAAGGCGCTCGACCAGGAGCTCGAGCGGTTCTCCAAGACGCCGGAGCTGACGAAGCTGCGTCTCGCGCTCAAGGGGGTCGACCCCGATGATGCCTTCTCCTCGATCCCGTACGAGAAGGGGGCGCGGCTGTGGGCGCTTGTCGAGCGCACCGCCGGCCGCGCGCGCTTCGACACGATGCTGCGCGATTACATCGCCACCTTCCGCTTCACGTCGATCAACTCGGACGACTGGCTCTCGTTCATCGAGTCGCGCCTGCCGGGTGTCGTCGACAAGGTGAACGCGCGCGCCTGGCTCGACCAGCCGGGCATCCCGGCCAACGCGCCGGTCTTCAAGTCGAAGGCGCTCGACGACATCACGGCCCTGGCCCAGGGGTTCGCCAAAGGCGCCCGCCCGACACCGGCGCAGATCAAGGCCTGGAGCCCGAGCGAGATGCTGATCTACCTCCAGCACCTGCCGCGCGAGATCGATCGGGCCGCCTGCGAGTGGCTCGATCGCAATCTCGAGCTGACCAGCCGCGGGAACTACGAGCTTCTGGTCGAGTGGCTGACGATCGCTGCCGGCTCGGACTACGACACGGTCTTCTCCAAGATACGCGACGTGCTGACCCGGGTCGGGCGGATGAAGTACCTGCGGCCGCTGTACGGCGCCCTTGGCCGCCATCCGCGCACGCGGACGCTGGCGCAGGAGATCTTCGCCGCGGCCAGCCCCGGCTATCACGCGCTGTCGCGCCGGGTGGTCGAGGGCGTCATGGGGAAGTACGCCAACTAGATTCGCCAACTGAGGTCATGCGCATGAGCCAGCGGCAGGGCCAGGAGCCCGTCGGCGCCGAGGACATCCGGCTTCCCGACAACGCGTTTCGCGAGCTGCAGCCCGGCGAGATCTACCGGCCGGTGGTCGATCCGAAGGCCGACGTGCCGGAGACCACCACCCGATCGATCGTCCAGGGGTTCTTCTGGGCGGTGGTCTTCTCGGCGGCCGCCACCTACATCGCCCTGAAGCTCGGCCAGGGGATCGAGTCGGCCATCCCGATCTCGATCCTGTCGGTGGGGTTCTCGGTGGCGGCGGTGCGGTTCCTCAAGGCGCGCGCCTCGACGCTGCTCGAGAACGTCAACGTGCTGGCCATCGGCGCCACCTCCGGCATCGTCGCCGGCGGCTCGGTCTTCACGATGCCCGCCATCTACATCCTCGGTCTCGAGGGGCGGTCGTCGTTCTTCCAGATCTTCCTCGTGCCGCTCCTGGGAGCGCTGCTCGGCATCCTGCTGCTGGCGCCGTTCCGGCGCTACTTCGTGCGCGACCTGCACGGCAAGCTGCCGTTCCCCGAGGCGCGCGCCACGACCGAGATCCTGGTCGCCGGCAAGCGCGGCGGCACGAGCGCGGTGGTCCTGACCTACTCGGCGCTGCTGGCGGCCGCGTTCGACTTCATGAGCACCTCGATGCACGCCTGGTCGGACACCTTCGCGACCTCGTCCATCCGGCTGATGGACGAGTTCACCGGCCGGGTCAAGGCGGTGTTCACGATGAACACCTCGGCGGCGGTCATGGGGCTCGGCTACATCATGGGGATCCGCTACGCGCTGATCATCATGGCCGGCTCGATGACGTCGTTCTTCGTGCTGGTGCCGGCGTTCGGCTACGTCGGGCAGTTCGTCGGCGTGCCGATACCGCCGGGGACCGAGCCGCTGGGCGGCATGGCGCCCGACGCGATCTTCCGGACGTATGTGCGGCCGATCGGCATCGGCGGCATCTTCGCCGCCGGGCTCCTGTCGATCATCAAGATGTCGCCGGTGATCGGGCAGGCGACGAAGCAGGCATTCGGCGAGGTCGCGCGCCTGGTCCGCGGCGCCGCCGCCGGCGCCGCGGGCGGCGGCCCGGGCGGCGTCGACGAGGTGCGCACCGAGCGCTCGCTGCCGATGTCGCTCAACCTGCTCGGCATCGTCGCCATCGCCCTGGCGATCTTCCTGTACTTCCGTTTCTCGGTCCTCGCCGGCGAGCCGCGGGCGACGTCGATCGCCGCCGTCTCGGCCCTCATGACCGTGGTGATCGCCTTCCTGTTCGCGTCGGTGTCGGCCTGGGCGATCGCCATGATCTCGATCACGCCGATCTCGGGGATGACGCTGACGACGCTCATCGTGACCGCGGTGGCGCTGTCGGCCATGGGGCTGGCGGGGCAGAGCGGAATGCTCCAAGTATTGCTCATCGGCGGTGTCGTCTGCACGGCGCTGTCGATGAGCGGGTCGCTCGTGACCCAGTACAAGATCGCCTACTGGCTCGGCGCCACGCCGCGGCGCATCGAGCTCTCGAACATGGTCGGCGCCGTGGCGGCGTCGGCCGCGACCACCGCCGTCATCATCCTGATGGCGAAGGTCTACGGCTTCTCGCCGGGGCCGCTGCACCCGAACGCCCTGCCGGCGCCGCAGCCGAACGCCATGGCGGCGGTCCTTCAGGGGGTGATGGGGGACAGCGGCACGCCGTGGTTCCTCTACGGCCTCGGCGCCGTGTTCGCGGTGACCAGCCAGATGGTCGGCGTCTCGGGGCTGGCCTACGCGCTCGGCATGTACCTGCCGATGGAGCTGAACTCGCCGCTCGTCCTCGGCGCCGCCATCGCCTGGTTCCTCGAGCATTCGTCGAAGGAGGTGCCGCTGGCCAAGGCGCGCCACGAGAAGGGGACGCTCATCGCCTCGGGGTTCATCGCCGGCGGCGCGCTCGTCGGCGTCCTCGCGGCGGTGCTGCGGTTCATCGACGACTCGGCCGGCACGAAGATCATGCCGGCGCTCGACCTGACGGCGCTCGGTGGTCTCGGCCCCTTCCTGGCCGCGTGGGGCAACTGGCTCGGGCTGCTGGCCTTCATCGTCCTGGGTCTCTGGGTCTACTGGGACGCCCGGAAGGAAACGGCGGCCTGACGGTGCTACCATTGCCGCCGCTCGGGCCCCGTCGGGTCCGGCTCATAGAGGAGGGTACGATGAAAAGGGTGTCCCTGCTGTTCAGCGTTCTGGTCGCGATTGCGCTCCTGGCGGCGCCCCTGGCGCCGGCATGGGCGGGCGAGGGCAAGAAGCACCACGAGCTCACGGTCACCGTGGTGTCGGTGGACGAGAACGGCAAGATGATGACCTTCAAGACCGACACCGGCGAGCAGAAGAGCGCCCCGGTGATCGGCAAGGCCATCGACCAGCTGAAGGGATTGAAGGCCGGCGAGACCGTCACGCTGACCTGCACCGACAAGGACAACGGCGATCACGAGGGGATCTCGGACATCAAGGTCCCCGCCGCCAAGAAGTAGCGCGTACGCCGCGCCCTGTCGCTATACTCGCCCGTCCGGGAGGGACACGCGATGACATCCGGCGTGACGAGGGGCGGGGCGCGGCGCCGGGGCGGCGTTCTCGCGGCGGGGCTGGCGGCGGGGCTGGCGTTGCTCGCGGGCGTCGCGCCGGTCGGGGCGGCCGAGACCGCGGCCGCGGCGGCCGGAACCGCGGCGGGTGGCGCCGGCGCTTCCACCGACACCGATCGCTCGGTGAGCGGGCTCGATGCCAATGCCTGCAAGCCGTATTTCGTGGAGCGCGGCGTGACTTTCGGCGCCTACGGCTCCCTCCTGTACCAGAACTTCACCACGTCGCGCGACGACGACACGGCGGCCAACGAGCCGAGCGTCGCCAGCCTCAGCGAGCTGTTCGTCTACCTGGGATACCGCTTCGACGACCACTGGCTGTTCAACTCGTCGTTCGGCATCGAGGACGCGCTGGCCGGCGAGAGTGACGACGGCCAGGCGACCGTCGAGTTCGCCTACGTCGACTACAGCGCGCGCAAAGAGTTCGGCGCGCGCGGCGGCCTCGTCCTGCTGCCGCTCGGCTTCCTCAACGAGCGCCACGAGGTGAACGCCTTCCTCGGGGCGCTTCGTCCCCAGACCGAGCTGCGGATCATCCCGACCACCTGGCGCGAGGCCGGCGGAGGCGTCTACGGCGCCGCCGGGCCGGTGGAATGGCGCGCCTTCCTGACGACCGGGCTCGATGCCGCGGGTTTCACCGCCGAGGACGGGGTGGCCGGCGGCCGCCAGCAGGGGGCCGAGGCGCTGGCGTCCGACCTCTCGGTATCGGCGCGCGTCGACTGGACACCGCTCGAGAGCAAAACGACCGGCACCTTCCTTGTCGGCGCATCGGCGATCACCGGCGGCACGGGACAGAACATGCCCGGCTACCCGAGCGGCCGCTTCACCCTCTGGGATGCGCACGCCTCCTACCGCTGGCAGGGTCTCTGGGTGCGCGCCCTGATGGCGCGCAGCATCCTGAGCGACGCGGGCGAGATCAGCCTGGCGATCGATCCGAGCGGCCTCACGGCGATCGGCGAGCGCATGAACGGCTGGTATGTCGAGGTCGGCTACGATGCCCTGACGCTGATGCAGGGCACCGGGCAGACGCTCGTCCCCTTCTGCCGCTACGAGTCGCTGAACACCCAGGCCGAGGTGGCTCCCGGGATGTCGGCCGACCCCGCGAGCGATCTCACGGTGAAAACCTGTGGCGTGGCCTGGAACCCGATTCGGCAGGTGCGGCTGACGTTGGACGCCGACAACTATTACAACCAGGCGCGCACCGCGGTCGACCAGGTGAACCTGGCCCTCGGTTGGGCCTTCTGACGAGGGGCGCCCGCGCCGGGCGTCAGGCCGGCAGGTCGCGCCCGAGCAGCCGGCCGACTGTCACGGCGCTCGCGACACCGTCCTCCTGGAAGCCGTCGCCGGTCCAGGCGCCGCAGTAATAGGTGCGGTCGCGTCCGTTGATAGCCGCCAGCCGCCGCTGCGCCGCCGGCGCTCCGGCGTTGAACACCGGGTGGTGGTGAACGTGCCGGCGCAGCAGGCGGTCGGAGTCGACCTCCAGCATCCGGTTGAGGGTGACGCACAGCGGGCTCGGGGTGCGCAGCCCGTGCACGACGTTCATGAGATAGGTCACCTGCGCCGGGCCGCCGTCCCCCTCGGGAGCGCGGTAGTTCACCGCCGACCAGGCGGCGCGGTGCCGCGGCAGCAGCGCCGGGTCGGTGTGTACCACCACATCATTCGCCTGGAACGGGATGGCGCCGAGGATGTCGCGCTCGTCCGGCGACGGGTCGGCGAGCAACCCCAGCGACTGGTCGGCGTGCGTCGCCAGGATCAACGCGTCGAAGCGCTCGGTGCCGGCGTCGGTCGCGATCTCGACGCCGCCGGCGCGGCGGCGCACCCGGCGCACCGGCGTCCGCAGCCGCACCCGGTCGCGGAACGGCGCGGCCAGCGGCTCGACATAGCGGCGCGCGCCGCCACTGACGACGCGCCACCCGCGCCGCATCCGCGGGATCAGGAAGCCGTGGTGGTGGACGAAGGTCACGAACGGCAGCGCCGGGGTGTCGAGCAGGCGGCGCGGCACCGCCGACCGGAGGGCGGCGCCGATCGGGACGATGTAGTTGTCGATGAACGGCCGCGAGTAATGGCGGGCGGCCAGGAACTCTCCCAGCGTCGGCCCGGCACCGCCGGTGCCCGCGGTGGGCCCCGCGCCGGTCTCCGCCGCGGATCCCGGCGCCTCGCGCGCGAAGCGCGCCATGTCGAAGAGCATCCGGTGGAACGACGGGCGCATCATGTTGCTTCGCTGCGCGAACAGCGCGCCGATGGAGGCGCTGCCGTATTCGAGACCGGTGCGCGCGCTCTGCACGCTGAACGACAGGCGCGTGGGATCGGTCGCGACACCGAGGTGGCGCAGCAGGCGGGTGAACAGCGGGTAGCTGGCCTCGTTGAACACCATGAAGCCGGTGTCGACCGCGTGGCGCGCGCCGTCCGCCTCGACGTCGACGGTGTGGCCGTGGCCGCCGATCCGCTCGTCGGCCTCGAAGACGGTGACCGCGTGTTCGTCGCGCAGGAGCCAGGCGGCGGTCAGACCCGCGATGCCGGTGCCGACGATCGCCAGGCGCTGGCCGCGCGGGCTCGCCGCCATCCCGGGGTCAGCCGCGCGGCGGCGGCGGGGTGCGGAGGATGTGTGCGGGAACCGGCTTGAGGTCCCAGACCAGGCCGAACCAGGACATGACCACCAGGATGTACCAGGAGAAGTCGACCTGCCACCAGTGATGTCCCTGGCGGACCGACGCCTGGTAGAAGTGGTGGTTGTTGTGCCAGCCCTCCCCGAAGGTCAGAAGGGAAAGCAGGAAGCTGTTGCGGCTGTTGTCGGTGGTCGGGTAGCGACGGCGCCCGAAGACATGCGCGATCGAGTTGATCGTCACCGCCGAATGCAGCAGCGCCACGCTCGAGATGATCCCCCACACCAGCAGTTGCAGGCCGTTGGTCCCGAGACCCGGCGCCGTCCGCTCGAGCACCTCGCCCAGCCCGTAGGCGGCGACGCCGCTCAGGAGCGGCACCAGCGAATCGAAGCGGTCGAGGAAGCGCAGCTCGGGGAACTTCACCAGGTCCTTGACCAGATCGAGGCGCGGCATGAAATGGGCGCGCGACATGAACCAGCCCATGTGGCTCCACAGCAGCCCGTACTGCACCGGCGAGTGCGGATCGCCGGGCGGGTCGGAGACCCGGTGATGCCAGCGGTGATGCGACGCCCACCAGATCGGGCCGCGCTGGATGGTGGTGTTGCCGAGCACGCCGAAGACGAACTGCATGAAGCGCGACGTCTTGAACGAGCGGTGCGAGAAGTAGCGGTGATAGAACGCCGTGACCGCGAACATCCGCGCCAGGAACATGACCACGGCGAAGCCGACCGCGAACGGGCTCCACCCGACGAAGATCGGCGCGAGGCAGGCGAGGTGCAGCATGAGAAACGGCGTGACCCGCACCCAGTCGATCTTCAGCGGCTCGGCGCGTGTCGCCCTTTCGATGCCATACCACGAATCGAACCAGCGGAGGACGGCAAGGGTGGCGTGCGGCGTGCGGACGGCTTGGCTCAATCACTCTCCTCGGATGGGGTGCGCGTGTCACCCGCGCGCGCGAACGATGCGCAACGCTCGCAGGACGCGCATGTTATCACAGTCGGCGGCGCGCCCGAGCGGGCGCGCCGCGCGGGGCCCCTCAGCGCACCGGCACCAGCGGCCGCGGTAAGACCGGCGGCATCGGCGTCAGGTCCTTCGGGTCCCTGGCGATCTTGTCCGTCAGATCCTTGATCGCGTACTCGAGCTGCTCGTCCCTGCCGTCCATGAAGCCGTCCGGGCTCAGCTCGACGACGACGTCGGGGTCGACGCCGCGCCCCTCGATCTGCCAGCCGCGGCCGGCCGGATCCCAGCCGCCGAACTCGGGCTGGGTCGTCATGCCGCCGTCGCGGAACGGCTTGTTGCCGCGGATCCCGACCCAGCCGCCCCAGGTGCGCGTGCCGATGACCGGGCCCATCTTGAAATCCTTGAACGACTGCGCCAGGGTCTCGCAGTCGGAGCCGCCCTGGCGGTTGATCAGCACGTCCATGTAGCCGTGGAAGGCGCGGCCGGGTGTCGTGTCGACGTACTTGCCGTAGCGCAGCCCGCCCACCGAGAACACCTTGCGGTCGAGGTGCGCGACGATCATCGTGGCGACGAAGCCGCCGTGGTTCCAGCGGTCGTCGATGATGAGGCCGTTCTTGTTCCACTGCGGCGGGTAGTCGCGCGCGAACTGCTGCAGACCGAAGCCGCCCATGTCGTACAGATGAATGTAGCCGATCCGGCCCTTGCTGACCTTGTCGATGTAGGCGCGGTTGTCGCGGATCCAGGTGGCGTAGCGGATGCGCGTGTCGTTGCCGACCGGCTTCACCACGACCCGGCGCGCCCCGTCGATCTTCGGCGCATCGTTCACCGACAGCTCGACCTCCTGGCCGGCGCGGTTCGCCAGGCGGCGCAGGTAGTCCTCGTTCTTCTGCAGCGGACGGCCGTCGATCGCCACCAGCCACATCCCCGTCTTGATGTTGAGGTCGGCGCGCGCCAGGGGCGATGCGGTGCTCATGTCGGGGTAGTCGCCGCGGTGGATGGTGCGGATCTTCCAGAAGCCGCTCCCCGGGTCGTAGTCGAGATCGGCCGCCAGAAGCCCGGTGCCGACCGGCTTGCCGCGGCGGATGTCGCCCGGCCAGTGGTAGGCATGGCCGACGCTCAGCTCGCCGAACATCTCGCCGATCAGGTCCTCGAGATCGTCGCGGCTGGCCATGCGGTCGGCGAGCGGGCCGTACTGCTTCCAGACGGCGTTCCAGTCGACCCCGTGCATCTTCTCGTCGTAGAAGAAGTCGCGCTGCAGGCGCCACGACTCGCGCAGCATCTGCTTCCATTCCTGGCGCGGATCGACGCGGATCGACCAGCCGGCGAGATCGATGCGGCTGTCGTCGCCGCCGGGGCCGGCCCCGGCGTCGGGACCCGGCTTCGGGGCGCTCATCGCCCCCGCCTCGACACGGAAGAAGCCGGCCTTGGTGCGGTAGACGAGCACCTTGCCGTTCATCGACACGTCGTAACCGAGCACGCCCTGGGCGAGGCTCGCCAGCTTCTCGCCGGCGATGTCGTAGGTGTGGAGTGTGCCGCCGCGGCGGTCTTCGTCATCGTCGCCGGCGCCCGGGTCGGCGGCGGGCATCATCCCCGTCGGCTCGACCGACACCCAGTGCAGCTTCCCTTCGACCGCTTTCAGGCCGAAGTAGACCCCGGGCGGCACCGGGACCTGGATCGTGCGGCCCATCAGGCCGTCGAAGTCGATCGTCACCGGCTCCGGCTTCGGCTCCTCTTTCTTGTCCTTCTCCTTGTCCTTGTCGTCCTTGTCTTTGTCGCCCGGCTTGCCCTCGTCCGGCTTGGCGTCGGTTTTCGGATCGGTGTCGCCGCGCGGCGCGAACGGCAGGGTCCCGTCGACCTGCAGGGCGACGACGATCGGCAGCGCCGACTCCTGCACGATGAAGCGGGCCTCGATCTGATCGAGGTACGGGTTGATCCAGCGGTCGGAGAGGAAGAACAGGAACTTCCCCTTCGGGTCCCAGGACGGCGAGTAGGCGTTGAACATCGGGTCGCTCACCTGGTGGGCGCTTTTCGTCTGCCCGTCCCAGATGCGCACCTGGCTGAAGCCGTTGTCGATCGGCAGGTCGTAGGCGAGGTAGCGGCTGTCGGCCGACCACTCGTAATTGCGGATCTCGAACTGGCCGGTGTCGGCGACGGTCACGTCGCCGCCGTCGGCGTCGGCCACCACCAATCGAAATCGGTGATCGCCCCAGGCGATCCGCTTGCCGTCCGGCGACCAGAGCGGGTAGAAGTGCCAGCCCGGATCCTGCTTGCCGACCTGACGCGGGGCGGCGCTGTTGTCGGCGGGGTAGACGAGCAGCTGCTCCTCGCCGTCAACCTCGGTCCAGGCGGCGATGCTCTTGCCGTCGGGCGAGAAGGCGGGGTCCTTGGTGCGCGCCATGCTGTTCTCGGTGATCCGCCGGATGAGCCCCTTCTTCTTCGTCCGGGTCACGAACAGGTCGCCGCGGCTCTCGAGGACGATCCGCTCGCCCTCCTTCGACAGCCCCCAGTTGCGCAGGTTGGCCATCGGGTCGACGAAGCGCTCCCGCACCTGCAGGCGGTCGCTCGGCAGCGTGACCGGCACCATCGCGTTCCTGCCCGAGGCGATGTCGTAGGTCCACAAATCCATCTTGTGCTGGTAGACGATCGTCCCGCCGCCCATCGACGGCCAGCGGACGTCGTAGTCGTCGAAGGTGGTGTGGCGCTTGATGTCGGCGCCATCCGGCTTCATCGACGCGAGGTTCGGCCGGCCCCAGCGGTCGGTCACGAAGTAGATACGGCCGTCGCCGGCCCACATCGGGAAGGCGTCCTTGCCGTCCCAATCGGTCGCCTGCTTGAACTCGATCGGGTTGATGGTGCCGACGTAGATCTGCTCGGCCTCGCCGCCCTTGTAGCGTTTCCAGTTGTGGGTCTCGAGCCCGATCTTCTGGTAGGCGGTGCGCTTGCCGCCGGGCTCGAACGAGATCCAGGCGGCCGGATCGAGCGGCAGCATCTCGGGCAGGCCGCCGTCGGGCGCGATGCGGAAAACGCGATAGTCGCCGTGCGGGTGGTCACGACGGCTGCGGAAGACGATCCGGCCGTCGGCCGACCAGCCGATCACCTGGTCGGGCATCGGATGCCAGGTGAGACGGCGCGGCTCGCCGCCGTTCACCGACATGACGTAGACATCGTCGTTGCCCTCGTACTGCGCCGTGAACGCCAGCAGGCGCCCATCCGGCGACAGCGCCGCGAACTTCTCCTCGCCCTCGTAGGCGGTCAGCCGCATCGCGACACCACCGGCCGCGGGGACTTTCCAGAGGTCTCCCTCGGACGCGAACGCGATCGTCCCCGCGGCGATGGTCGGGTAGCGGTAGAACCCGTCGGGCGGCGTGTCGGCGGCGCGCGCGGGGGCGACGGGCCCGGTGAGGGCGGCGAGCAGGGCCGCGGCTGCGGCCCGGCCCAGGATGCGGCGCAGGGCAGGTCGGTGCATGGGTTGGCTCCTTGCGAAGGCGCGATTCTATCCCGAGTGGCGGGGCCGCCGCGCCGACCTCACGGTCGTCCGGAGGAGGGTCCGCCGTCACGGTCGAACGGGGCGGCGCCCGCCGGAGATGTCAACGCGGGAGGGAGGGCGGGGGTTCCGCGATCCTACTCGGCCGGGGCGGCGCCCCCCGCCTCGGCCGCGGTACGCTGCAGCTTCTGGATCACCTCGTCGTAGAACATGCGGTCCTTGAGGCTGGCGTACTCGCCGGGGAAGCAGGTGACCACCAGGTCGGCGCTCGCCGGCGAGAACGCCGCCAGCGTCACGGCGCAGCGCAGCCCGTTGGCGAGGCGGGTGTTGTCGATCATCGGGAAATCGAAGAAGCCGACGTCGAAGGTGGCGCGGGCATCGCTCACCTGGCCGGTCCCCTCGGGGGAGCGGACCTCGAGGCGCACGCGCACCTGCTGCTGCGTCCGATCGACCTCGAGCACCCGCAGCGCCGCTTCGCAGGCCATCCCTGCGACCGCGATGGACTCGCCCTCGAGCGCCAGGCCGATGCGGCCGACGCGGTCGAGCTCCTCGAGATCGACCGAGCGCCGGAAGCTCTCGCCGCGCCCCTCGAGCGCGAACAGCTGCCGGGCGCTGATCTCGCGCGCCACCCGGTTCAGCCGCCGGCGGTAGTCCTCGCGCTGCGGGTCGCGCGAACCGACGAGCCGCCGCTGCAGGTCGAGGAACAGCGGCTTGAGATTGAGCGACTCGTGGAAGTTGTACGCCAGCAGCTCGAGATTCAGGACCTTCGTGTCGAGGTCGCCGGCCTGCGGTTGCAGGAACGACTGGATGATCGACACGAACATGTCCTTGCGCAGGCTGCTCTCCGACTCCTCGCGCCGGCTCATCAGCTCGGAGTAGAGCCGGGCGTTGGTCTCGGCCGCCTGCCGCCGGTCGATGACCCGGGAGCCCGCGACGCCGACGAAGGCGACCGCCAGCGCGGTCAGCAGGCCGCCGGCGGGCGCCAGCAGGACATGGATCTTGTCCCAGAGGTCCTTGGGTTGGTCGGCCATCAGCGGCGGCGCGCCGCGAGTTTGCCGTCCTTCGTCTCGAGGACGATGTCGACCTGCACCGGGTCGTCGTACGTGGCGACCTCGATGCTGGCGGTCTGGCCCTTGTACGCGATGGTGAGCATGCACTTGCCCGACTCGGCCAGGGCGAGGTGATAGGAGCCCGCCTTGTCGGTCTTGGCGGCCGGGTAGGTCTTGGCGCCGCACTTCGCGGCGACCGTGGCCGACTCGCCGACGGAGGCCGAACCCTCGGCGATCTTGCCGTACACCTCGCCGGCCAGCGCCGGCAGGGACGCGGCGAGGAACAGGGCGGCGAGCGTGGACGATGCGGTGACGATCCTCGGTTTCATGGCGTTTCTCCGATGCGATGGCCGCGGACGCGGCCGCCCGTCAGGTTAGCGCATCTCGCGGCCCGCTGCCACCGCGCGCGGCCGCGGCAGCGCCACCGGGTCAGGCGCCGCCACGTGGTGCGCCGTCCGGTCACGCCCCTCCGGATCGCGCCCGCCCGGGAACCAGCATGAGCCGAGCCCATATGAAAATCCTGCGCCGAATCACATGGGCCGCGCAACAATCGGATGTCACGAAGGCCCGGGAGCCGGGCTCAGGCTGCTCCCCCCTGCGAACCGGCCCCGGTTGCCCCGATTATCTCGATGCCCGCAGGAGGCACCGATCTTGCCAAGTGTTCCGCCTGAGTTGCCGCCGCCACCCAGGCGACAAGGCAGCGCGGACGACGGGAGGTCGGCATGAGCATTTCACGATTCGTCTTGTTTGCGACGGTGGTCGGGATCTCCGCGCTCCTCTGCGGGTGCTCGGGTGGCGATGGTGGCGGTTCGAGCGGGCTGATCCAGTCGAGTGTGAGCCTGGCCGGGGCCGACGTGATGGTCGACGGTCAATCGGTCGTCAGTCTCACGATTCAATCCGGCTCCGGATCCTCGACCCTCTTCACGACCACGCTCGTCGACCCGGCGGACCGCGACCGGATTCGCCAGGTGCAGATGGAGTACCCCGCCCACTCCTCCAACGGCATGATGGACCATCGTTCCACCGTGCTCATGTATGACGACGGGACTCACGGGGATCCGATCCCCGGCGACGGGACCTACTGCTACCTGGACACCGATGGGCACATCGGCCCGCATGGGGACGGCTGCCCGGACGGCGAATACACCTACAGGTTCCATGGCGATGACAGGTCGGGGCATGAGACGAACTGGATCGAGTGCCGCGTGACCGTCCAGTAGCCAGGCCGCGCTCGGGGATGCCGGGCATCCTCACCCATCAGGGCAAGGGGTCGCTGGCCGATTGGACGTTCGTGTGTTAGATTCACGACCGTTATGCGAGGCAAGAGCAGACCGCAGGCCGCCATGCAGGTCCGGGCGAGGATCATCGCCGGCCTGATTCTGCTGGGCGCCGTCCTTTCCGGCGCCGTTGCCGGCGCCGATTGCGATCAGGTCATCGTTGCCGCCGCGACCCTCGCCGACCCGCAGCAGGTCCCGGCCGCCGACCCGTGCGGGGATGTCTGCATACCGGATTGCCTCAACTGCTCAAGCACGCTCCCGGCCGTGGAGGTCATCCGTCCGCCGGTGCCGGCCTCGTCGTTGTACAACGAACCCCCGACCACTCCCGCGTCGGAACCCGGACACACCCGCGTCGTCGACCACCCCCCGCTGACCCGTACCTGACCAGGCTTTCTCATAGCGGCGGCGCGCGCGCTCCTGGCGCGCCATCCGTCAGGTTCGGTGTTTTTCGGGGGGGACCTTCGTGTACATCTGCCGTGCCGTGCCAAGAGTGGTCGCCGTGGCGGGTCTCGATGCTTGCGTGGGCCCGATCATCCGCTGGGTCCGTGTCGGTGTCGGCTGCGCCGCCATGGCCGCGGGGAGCGGGTTCGCAGCGACCGGGGAGTCGTTCAATGTTGATAAGTATGTAGAGGTTGTCCTCCGATCGCATCCGTCGGTGGCGCAGGCCTCCGGTCTCCAGGCCGCCGCTGAAGCGGAACGGACGGTCACGCGGATCTTCCCCGATCCGGTCTTCGAGTATTCGCGCGGCACCGGGCGCCCCGCCGACGGAGCCGGCTCGAGCGCGCGGGAGACCGGATTCTCGATCTCCCAGACGATCCCCTGGCCCGGGGTCTTCGCTGCCGGGGTGCGCGCCGGGGATCGGGCGGCGGATGCGTTGATGGCCGGCGCGGCTGGTGTGCGCTGGGATCTGGAGGTCGCCGCGAGGGGTGCCTTCGCGCGCCTGGTGGCCGCCCGGGCGACGCTCGACATCGACCGGGCCGCCGAGAGCGATGCGCGATCGCTGCGCGATCTCGTGGCGCGCCGCGCCGACCTGGGCGAGGCCCGGGAGTCCGATCGCATCAAAGCCGCGGTCGAGTGGCTCCGGCAGCAACGGAACCTGGCGGCGGCGGAACGGGATGCCGAGTCCGTCGAGGCGATCGTCCGGGCGCTGGCCGTGGAGCCGCTGCCCCGCCCGCTGGACATCCAAGCCACGAGACACCCGCCGCTGCCGCCGTTGGATCACGATGCCCTCGCATCCCGGCTCTTCGAATTCAACCCGCGCGCGCGCGCCGCCCGCGCGGAGGCCGAGCGCCAGGTGGAGCTGCTCTCCGCCGCCCGCCGGAGCCGGATGCCGGATCTCGATCTGACCTACTTCCAGGCGAATGAAATCGACAGGGAGGCCGACGGGTTCGCACTGGGCGTCCGGATCCCGCTCTGGAACGCGCGCCGGGGGGACGTCGCCCGCGCTCAATCCGCGGCCGAGGTGTCGGGCGCCGAAGCCGGGAGTCTCCGCATCTCCCTGGTCGCGGAGCTGGAAGGCCGGATCAAGGATCTCGGGATCGCCGGCGCGCAGGCCGGGCTTCTCGACGGCGAGCTCCTGCCCGCCGCCACACGCAGCGTTGACCTGGCGCGGTTCAGCTACGAGGAGGGGGAGACCTCCCTGCTCGATCTGCTCGACGCCCAGCGGACCTACCGCGACACGCAACGCGAAGCGATCGAGGCGCACCTGGCGTTGGCCCTGGCGCTGAGCGAAGTCCAGAGGCTCGTCGGCCCGGATTTCAATCCCTGGAGATAAGTGATGACGAATGTCGCCCGTCGTTTACTCGTGCTGGGCATGATGACTCTGGCAACGGCGACCTCCTGTCGCAGGGGCGCGGCCCCGGCTCCCGAAACGGCCCCCCCCGAACAGGAGGCGGCCGGCCACGAGGAAGCGCTGCCGGAGCGGGTCAACCTCAGCGCCGCGGCCATCTCGGAGGCGGGGATCACCACCTGGCAGGTGATCCCGGTCGACCTCGAACACCTCCTGGTCCTGAACGGGACCGTCGGACACGACGAGAATCGCCTGCTCCAGGTGGCGTCGAACGTCCGCGGCCGAGTCGCCGGAATCCCGGTCGATCTCGGCGCGCGCGTTCGCAAGGGCGATCCGCTCATTCTGGTGGAGAGCGTCGATCTCGGCAGGGCGCGCGAGGAGTTCATCCGCGAGCTATCGGGCTATCGTGTCGCTTCCCAGGCCTACACGCGGGCCAGGACCCTCCTCGAGGGCAAGGCCATCAGCACCGGCGAGTTCCAGGCCAGGGAGGGCGCGTACCTCGGGAGCAAGGCCGCGGCGCAGGCCGCCGAGCGGGCGCTGCATCTGCTCGGTGACGATGACGACGAGATCGCCCGGCTGAGGAGCGAAGTCGAGTCGAACGAGACGCCCTCGCATGCCGATCCGCCGCGCCTCACGCTGCGCGCATCGTTCAACGGCCGCGTCATCGAACGCAAGGTGACCCCCGGTGCGCTGGTCGAAGCCCTGCAGCCATTGATGACCGTGGCCGATCTGAGCAGCGTCTGGGTGTTTCTCGAAGCCTACGAGAAGGACCTGGCGCTGATTCACGAAGGCCTGCCGGTAGCCATTCGCACGGAGGCCTATCCCCAGGAGATCTTCCGGGGGCGGGTGGATTACGTGGGGAGCGTTCTCGAGACCTCGACCCGCACCGTCAGGCTGCGCGCCACGGTCGACAACCGTACCGAGAGGCTGAAGCCCGGCATGTTCGTGAAGGCGCACGTTGACGTGCCCAGGCCCCCCGGCGAAGCCACCGGAAGCCTCGCCGTCCCTCAGTCGGCCCTGCAGACGCTCGAGGGCCGGTCGACGCTCTTCGTGCAGGTCGAACCGGGCATCTTCGAGCGCCGGTTCGTCGAGGTCGGACACAGCTTCGAGGGCTTCACCGAGGTGCTGGCGGGCCTGAAGCTGGGCGACCTCGTGGTCACCGAGGGCAGCTTCGTGGTCAAGTCCGAATTCGCCAAGGCCTCGCTCGCCGAGGAGGACTGAGATGCTCCGCCGCCTCGTCGACCTCAGCCTCGAGAACCGGCCGTTCGTCCTGATCGCCGCCGCCCTCCTTGTGGTGGGCGGCGGGTACGCCCTCACGCAGCTCCCGATCGACGCCGTCCCCGACATCACCAACATTCAGGTCCAGGTCCTCACCAAGGCGCCGGCCCTCGGCCCCGTGGAGATGGAGCAGTTCGTCACCTACCCGATCGAGGCCGCGATGAACGGTCTCCCGCGTCTCGTCGAGATCCGCTCCATCTCGCGCTACGGCCTTTCGGCGGTCACGGTCGTGTTCGAGGACGGGGTCGACGTGTACTTCGCGCGCCAGCTCGTGGCGGAGCGGCTGGTGCAGGCGCGCGAGGCGATTCCGGAAGGCCTCGGCAACCCCGAGATGGGGCCGGTCACGACGGGTCTGGGCGACGTGTTCCAGTTCACCGTCGAGGGCGAGGGCGTTTCGGCGATGGAGCGCCGGACGATTCTCGACTGGATGATCGCTCCCCGCCTGAGGGCGGTTCCGGGTGTGACCGAGGTCAACGCCTGGGGCGGCCTGCCCAAGCAGTACCAGGTCGTCGTCGATCCCGCCCGCCTGCGGGCCTATGGCCTCTCGCTGAAGGAGGTCTTCGAGGCGGTCCAGCGAGGCAGCATGAACGCGGGCGGCGGGTACATCGAGCACAACCGCGAGCAGTACATCGTGCGCGGGGAAGGCCTGGTCGGCTCGCTCGCCGATATCGAGAAGATCGTCCTCAAGGCGGAGGGGGACGGCACGCCCATCACCGTCGGCAACATCGCCCAGGTCCGGGTGGGGGCCATGCTCCGCATCGGCGTCGCCACCGCCGACGGCAAGGGTGAGACGGTGATCGGTCTGGTGCAGATGCTGACGGGAGAGAACGCCCTCCGGGTGGCGACCAGGGCCCGGGAGGCCATCGAGGAGCTGCAGCCGACGCTTCCGGCGGGGGTCCGGATCGTCCCGTACTACGACCGGGCGGTCTTCGTCCGCCGGGTCATCGGCACGGTCGTGACCAACCTCGTCGAAGGCGGCATCCTGGTCATCGCGGTACTGTTCGCGTTCCTCGGCAACATCAGGGCCGGCCTCATCGTGGCCTCCGCCATCCCCCTGTCGATGCTCCTGGCCTTCACGGGGATGGTCGAGTCGCGGATCTCGGCGAATCTCATGAGCCTCGGAGCGATCGACTTCGGGTTGATCGTGGACGGCGCCGTGGTCCTGGTCGAGAACGTGGTGCGCCGGCTCTCGGAGCCCGAGGGGCGCACGAAGACGGTGCGCCAGCTCACGGCCGAGGCCGCCCACGAGGTCGTCCGGCCGATCACCTTCGGCATCGGCATCATCATCCTGGTCTACCTCCCGATCCTGAGCCTCGGCGGCATCGAGGGGAAGATGTTCAAGCCGATGGCATGGACGGTCGTTTTCGCCCTCGCCGGATCGCTGCTCCTGACCCTGACGCTCACGCCGGTGCTCGCGTCGCTGTTCCTCCGGCAGACCGGCCACGAGCACGAGCCCCGCTTTGTCGGCTGGCTGCGCGGGCTGTACCGGCGCGGCCTCGACGCCTGCATGGCCCGCCGCGCTCCCGTCCTTGCGATCGCCGTCGCCGTCATCGTGGCCGGGGCCGCCGTCGCCGCGACCCTCGGCGGCGAGTTCATTCCGCGGCTCGACGAGGGCGACCTCTCCATCAGCGCCGTCCGGCCCGCCTCCGTCGGGATCTCGGAGGTCGCGGCGAGCACAGGTCGTATCGAGCGTGTGCTGGGGCGATTCCCGGAGGTGGTCACGGTCGTCAGCCGGTCGGGGAGCCCGGAGCTGGCGACCGATGTCATGGGGATCGAGCTCGGGGATGTGTTCGTGATCCTGAAGCCGCGATCGGAATGGACCACGGCCCGGAGCAAGGGAGAGCTGGTCGAAAAGATGGAGCAGGCGCTCGCCGAGTCCGTCTCGGGCGTCGGTTTCTCTTTCCTCCAGCCCATCGAGATGCGCTTCAACGAGCTGATCGCGGGTGTGCGCTCCGACGTGGGCATCAAGCTCTTCGGAGACGATCTCGAAGCGCTGCACGACAAGGGCTCCGAGATCGCGCGGGTCGTTGCGGGCATCCCCGGGGCGGCCGATGTCAAGCTGGAGCAGACCGCCGGCCTGCCCGTGCTCCGCGTCAAGGTCGACCGCGATCGCTGCGCCCGCTACGGCATCTCGGTCGGCGACGTCCTCGATACCGTCGAGGCGTCGCGTGCCGGAAAGATCGTGGGGACAGTCTTCGAAGGCCAGCGCCGGTTCTCGCTGGCGGTCCGCTTCGACGACGAGACCGCCCGCACCATCGAGGCCCTCGGGAACGTGCCCGTCGCCTCGCCGAATGGCACGCTCGTGCCTCTCGGACAGCTCGCCGACATCGCCCTCGACACGGGCCCGGCGCAGATCTCGCGGGAGGCCGTCCGCAGGCGGATCGTGGTCGAGCTGAATGTGCGCCGCCGCGACATCGCGTCGTTCGTGGCCGAGGCGAAGGAGAGGATCCGTCGCGAGGTGCAGCTCCCGGCCGGCTACTACATCCGCTGGGGCGGGCAGTTCGAGAACCTCGAGGCGGCCGCCGGGCGGCTGGCCGTCGTCGTTCCACTGGTGCTGGCGCTCATCTTCGCCATGCTCTATTTCACGTTCGGGTCGCTCAAGCCGGCGGTGCTCATCTACCTGAACGTCCCCTTCGCGGCGACCGGGGGCGTGTTCTCGCTGGCCCTCCGCGGCCTTCCCTTCTCCATCTCCGCCGGCGTGGGCTTCATCGCCCTGTTCGGCGTGGCGGTGCTCAACGGCGTCGTCCTGATGACGCAGATCCGCGACCTCGAGGAGAGAACGGACATGGGGGTCCTCGATGTCCTGCGCACCGCCTGCGCCCTGCGGATGCGCCCGGTCCTGATGACGGCGCTCGTGGCATCGCTGGGCTTCCTGCCGATGGCCCTGGCGACGGGAGCGGGCGCCGAGGTGCAGCGGCCGCTCGCGACGGTCGTGATCGGCGGCCTCGTGACCTGCACGGCGCTCACGCTGTTCGTGCTGCCGACGGTCTACAGTCTCATACGCCGCCCCGCGCGCGCGGAATGAAGGGAGGTTGTCGCATGTCGCAGGACAGGCCGCTCCGTCATGTGGTGGCATTCATCCAGCCTTTTCAGCTCGACGCCGTCGTCGACGCCCTGCGGCGTCTTCCCGGCTTTCCGGGCATGAGCGTCTCGGAGGTGCGCGGGTTCGGGGCGCACCACTCCCACCCGCCGCGGCCGGGCGAGGCAGCGGAGGTGGATCCATTCGAGAAGAAGATACGCCTCGAGATCTTCTGCCGCGTGCCCGAGCTGACGGCCATCATCGAAGCGATTCGCGGTGCGGCCCACACGGGCCACGCGGGCGACGGCAAGGTCTTCGCCGGCCCCGTGGCGGTGGCCTGTCGCATCAGGGCCGGGGAGTGGGGGGAGGAGGCGCTCCTCGGGGGCCGGAAGTGAACTGCCGGGCTGACGCGCGGCGTTGGGCCGATAGAATGGCCAATGGCGTACTGGAGCAGGGCGATGGACGGTGAGCAGCATTGGGATAGGGTCTACGGCAGCAAGGCGCCGGATGCAGTGAGCTGGTATCGCCCGCACCTCGAGCGATCGCTTGCGTTCATCGAGGCTGCAAATCTCGACCGGGGAGAGAGCATCATCGATGTCGGCGGCGGAGCGTCCACGCTCGTCGACGACCTCCTGGAGAGAGGCTATCAGGACATCACCGTGCTCGACGTCTCCTCGGTGGCGATCGACCGCGCGAAGACACGGCTCGCGGCGCGGGCGGCTGATGTGACGTGGCTCCTGGGAGACGTCACGCGTATCGAGCTGCCTGAGAGGGGATTCGATTTCTGGCACGACCGGGCGGTGTTTCACTTCCTCACCGCGGCAGAAGCACGGCACTCGTACGTGGCGGCCGTGCGACGCGCGTTGAAAGTCAATGGCCACATCGTCGTTGCGACCTTCGGGCCGGGGGGGCCGGAGAAATGCAGCGGGCTTGAAGTGGCGCGTTACGATGGTGATGCATTGCACGGCGAATTCGGCGGCAGTTTCCGGAAGGTCGACAGTTGCACCGAACACCACACAACCCCGTGGGGAACCGAACAGGAGTTCGTGTACTGTTATTGCCGGATGCAGCAGTAGGCATCGGGCCCGAAGGCTCGCAGCCGACCGCCGAGGGCAGAAGATCAAAATGGCAGTTGAACTGTTCGGAGTCGTGGCCGTCGGCCTCATGGTTGTCATGTATGCACTCGAGGAGCGGTCCCATGTCTACGTCCTCGGGTTCGCAGCTTCTTGCGTGGCCGCCTCGCTCTACGCTGTCCTTATTCACTCGTGGCCCTTCGCCGTGGTCGAAGGGGTGTGGGCTGCGGTCGCGGCGCGTCGTTGGGTGCGTATCCATTCCCGTTCGCGAGTTCAACGTGGCACGTAGCCGGCGTTGCGCCGAAGCGTATCCCGTTGTATGTTTGGCGCGACCGTGTCGGGCCTGCTCTACGCAGGTGCCGGGATACAGAGTGCGAATGAGCCCCGTGTCGCGATCGATTAAGGCGCTGCTGGCCCTCCTGGGAGTCGCATGCCCCTGGGCCCTGTTCTTCGCCGTCGCTGCGCACGCGGCCGGCCACGATCATGCTCACGCCGGACCGGTCGACAGCCGGTCGAAGGTCGTCGAGCTGGCTCTGCACGGGCACCATCATGACCCGGCCACTCCCGCGCACGAACACTCGCTCGTGGCGGCACAGCCGGCGCCCACATCCACGAGAATGTCGATGGTCCGGGTCTCCGTGAGCCCGAGTCGATACGATTTCACCCTGCCGCAGACCATCCCGGGACGGGCCGGCCTGACAGCGGGCCCGGGTGAGAGTCCGCCCGCGCCTCCCCACCTCCCCGCCGTCCTCCGCATCTGATTCCACCCGCAGAGAAGCGACTGCTCCACGCAGCGTAGCGCCGGGCCTGTACGGCGCGACTGCCATTTCCATCACGGGGGAGATCATGCGAAAGGCGTTCGTTGCCGGCGTTCTGGCGCTGGCACTGGGGTCGATCGTCCGCGCCCAGGAAGTCACCGAAGAGGAGTTTCTCGCCGCATTCGGCGAGGGCCACGACGCGGTCCGCGCTTTGACCGGAGGGATCGGTCAGGCGGAGGCGGCCCGGGAGCGCGCCCGGGTCTTCTCCAATCCGCGCCTGGAGTTCTGGCGCGAAGAGCCCGAAGACAACCCACGTCTGACGAACTGGGCACTCGCCTGGACGCCGCCGCTGGATGGCCGGTACGGCCCGGGAAAAAAGGCCGCCGAGGCCGGGCTGGCGGCGGCGCACGAGGGCTACTTCCTCGACCGGGCGGCGCTCCGCCGCGAAATCCGCAGGGCGTTTGCGGAATGGAGCATCGCCTTCGAGAGACACGAGGTTCAGCAGCGGCAGCTCGCGCTCGTGGCGCGCCTGGCCGGACAGGAGCAGGAGCGTGCGCGGCTGGGCGAGGCATCCGGGCTTGCGGCGCGCCGTCTGGTGCTGGTGGAAGGGGAAGCCCGCCTGGCCCTGGACTCGAACGAGGCGGACTGCGCCAGGACCGGGGCGCTGGCCCGGGGCTGGCGACCCGACCTGCCCGCCGGTGTCGAGCCGGCCCGCGTCGTGCTTCCCGAACCGCCGGGCGCGCTCGAGATCGAGGGATCACCCGCCCTACGGGTGATCGAGGAGCAGATCGAACAGGCGGGCCATGAAGCGCGTCGTGCCGGGAGGTTCTGGGAATTCCCGACGCTCGTGCTCGGGTGGCAGACGCTCGAGGATCACGATGTCTCGCAGAGCGGGCCGATCCTCGCGGCGAGCTGGGCGGTGCCACTATTCGATCGCGATCAGGGGGGGCGCCTGGAGGCCGAGCGCCGGCAGGCGGTCGCCACGGCGCGTTTGAGGAGCGCCCGGACGCGCCTTGCGGCGGAAGTGGAAGGCGGCGTCGCCGCCTACCGCACCCTGTACGATTCCGCCCTGGTCGCCCGGGAGAACGCGCGCGAGGTCGAGACGGTGATCGAGGCCGCCACCCGGGCCTTCCGCGCCGGCGAGTCGGGGCTGACCGACCTGCTGGAGACGCTGCGCTCCGCCTTCGCCGCCGCGCTGCGCGAGATCGATGCCCGCGACCGGGCTCTAGGGGCGCACCAGGACCTGGAGGCGCTGATGGGACGGCCCCTCACCGGAGGAGCTCCCCGATGAGTCGCTCATGGATGGCGTCCTCGATCCTGGCAGTCGTGGCCGTGATCGGATGTCGCGAGGCGGGCACCCCGGACCATGCGGCGCCCGCTCACGGCGAGACATGGTCCGTCACGGCGTGGGGAGAGCGCTACGAGGTGTTCTCCGAGACCGATGCGCTGGCCGCCGGAAAGGCCGCCACGTGCAACGCGCATGTCACGATTCTGGAGGGTTTCGCGCCGCTCAAAGACGGCAAGGTCACCGCGATCCTCCGCGGAGCCGGCGGTGACCAGGCAGCAGAGCGAAGCACCCCGGCGCGTGACGGGATCTACCCGGTCGAGATCACGCCGGCGGCCGCCGGCGCCTTCGAACTCGTGTTCCGGGTGGAAGCGCCCGCCGGAAGCGAGGAGATCCCGGCCGGCAGCGTTCGCGTGGCGGATGCGGGGGCCCCTGGAGAGGCCGCCACCGAGACGCACGTGTCCGGACCCGAGGCGATTTCCTTCCTCAAGGAACAGCAATGGCGGACCGAATTCGCCACCGCCCCGGTTTCCGAGGCCACGATCAAGGAGAGCGTCGCCGGTCCGGGGCGCGTGACGGCGGCGGCGGGAGGCGAGGTGACGCTCACGGCCGCGGTGGACGGGACGGTTGCTTCGAATCCCTGGCCCTTCCCCGGTCTCGATGTGGCGAAGGGAAGCGTCGTGCTCCGGCTTCTGCCGCGGATCGTCGGGCGCAGTCTGCCGGACCTGGAAGCCGAGACCACCTCGCTCGAAGCCGAGGCCGATGCCGCCCGGCACCGGCTCGCGCGGCTCGTGGAGCTTCTCCGGGTGGAGGCGACGAGCGTCGCCGACGTCGAGCGGGCCCGCGCCGCGCTCGCCGGTCTCGAGGCGCGTCTCGGTGCAGCCCGGCAGGGAGTGAAAGCGACCACGGCGCCGGCCGGGTCGCCGTCCGACGCGAGCCTGTCGGTCCTGGCACCCTGGTCGGGTCGGGTCGCCGAGGTGGCGGTATCCCCGGGGCAGACCGTTTCCGCCGGCGCGCTACTCGCGCGGATTGTACGGCTGCGGCCGTTGTGGATCGTCATGGCGCTTCGCCCCGAGGATGTCGCCCGCGTCCGCGGCCGGCCGGCCGGTCTCCTGCTGCGGCGCCCCGGGTCGTCGGGGGTGATCGCCATTGGTGCGGACCAGCTGCGCATCGTCTCGCGATCCCCGGAGGTGGACCGGGTGACGGGGACCCTCGGCCTCATCGTCGAGGCCGATCGGGATGCCTCGGAGCTGCCCATCGGCAGCGCCGTGGAGGCGGAGCTGCTCCTGCCCGGCGAAAAGCGCGGCATCGTCGTCCCCGTGACCGCGCTGGTTGACGACGGCGGCGTGGCCGTCGTCTACGTCCAGATCGGGGGCGAAGGGTTCCTGCGGCGGGAGGTGCGCGTTCTCGCGCGGCAGGGCACCGAGGTCCTGGTCGAGGGACTCAGCCCGGGCGAACGGCTGGTCACGCGGGGCGGCGGCGCCATCCGGCGCAGCGCGCTCCTTTCCTCGGGCGCCCCCGAGGGGCACGTTCACTGAGGCCGGCATGCTGAATAACATCATCAGGGTCTCGCTGCGTCATCGCTGGGCGGTCGTGGTGACCGCCGTGGTCTTCCTGGCCGCGGGTCTCTTCCTGACCGCGCGGCTGCCCGTCGACATCTTCCCCGACCTCACGGCGCCGACCGTCACCGTGATCACCGAGGCCAAGGGTCTGGCTCCCGAGGAGGTGGAGCTGCTGGTCACCTTCCCCGTCGAGTCCTCCGTGAACGGAGCCTCGGGTGTGCGCCGGATCCGATCGGTCTCCGGTCCCGGCATCGCGGTGGTGTGGGTCGAGTTCGAATGGGGCCAGGACGTCTACCGCGCCCGGCAGGTCGTGGCCGAGCGACTGCAGACCGTCGCCCTGCCCGAGGGGGTGGAGAGGCCGATGCTCGGACCGGTCAGCTCCATCATGGGTGAAATCACCTTCATCGCCATCACGGCGGCGGAGGTACCGCCGATGGAGCTCCGGCGCCTCGCCGAGACGGTGGTGCGCCGCAGCCTGCTTTCCCTGCCGGGGATCTCGCAGGTCGTTCCCATCGGCGGGGAGGTCCGGGAGTTCCTCGTGGAGATCGATCCCGCGGCCATCGCCCAGGCAGGGCTCTCCGTCGGCGAGATCGTCGCCGCCCTGCGGCAGGCGAGCGCCGTGCCGGCGGCCGGCTTCCATGTCGACGCGGGGACGGAGTATCTCGTCCGCGGTCGCGGCCGCGCCCGATCGACGAACGACCTCGCGGCGACCGTCCTCCGGGTCCGCGACGGCATTCCGTTGCGCCTGGGGCAGGTGGCCTCGGTCCGCGAGGCGCCCGAGCCGGCCCGGGGCACCGCCTCCTATCGTGCCAGGCCGGCCGTGATCCTGAGCGTGCAGAAGCAGCCCGGCGCCAACACCCTGGCGCTCACGCGCGCGATCGACCACGTCGTCGAGGAGCTGCAGAAGGGTCTGCCGCCGGGCGTCGTCATCGAGAAGGAGAACTTCAGGCAGGCCGAGTTCATCGAGGTGGCGATCCACAACGTGTCGGTCGCGCTCCGCGACGGCGCGGTCCTCGTCCTGATCGTGCTCTTCCTCTTTCTCGGCAATCTGCGGACGACCCTGATCTCGGCCGTTGCCATCCCGCTGTCGCTCGTGGCCGGGGTGGCGGCGATCTGGGCCTTCGGCGGAACCCTCAACACCATGACCCTGGGAGGATTCACGATCGCCATCGGCGCCCTCGTCGACGACGCGATCATCGATGTCGAGAATGTGTTCCGGCGGCTGCGCGAGGAGCGGCGCAAGCCCGCGTCCGCCCGCCAGCCGCTCTTCGACGTCGTGTTCCGGGCCTCCTCCGAGGTGCGCGGCGCGATCCTGTTCGCCACCCTCGTGATCGCGCTCGTCTTTCTGCCGCTGCTCATTCTTCCCGGCATCGAGGGGCGCCTCCTGCGGCCGCTCGGCCTCGCCTATCTGGCCGCTCTCGCGGGATCGTTCCTGGTCGCGCTCACGGTCACGCCGGTCCTCTGCCTCATGCTCCTGCCGCGCGGCGCGCTCCTCGACGCGGAGGAGCCATGGATCCTCAGGCAGTGGAAGCGCGCCTACGACTGGACGCTCGGCTTCTGCCTGGATCGGCGCGGCCTGGTTCTGGGGTCCGCGCTGGTCGCCGTGGCGGCTTCGCTGGCGATCCTGCCCTTCCTCGGCCACTCGTTCCTGCCTCCCTTCAACGAGGGGAGTCTCACCGTCGGCATCGTGAGCCCGCTGGGCACGCCGCTGGCCGATGGTGACGCGCTGGGGCGCGAGGTGGAGCGGGCGCTGCTGGCGTTCCCCGAGGTCGTCTCGACCAGCCGGCGCACGGGACGGGCCGAGAAGGACGAACATGTCCAGGGTGTGAACGCCTCCGAGATGGAGGTCGTCCTGAGGCCGGGCCGGCCCAAGGGCGAGCTGCTCGCCCTCATGCGCAAGGCCGTGGCCACGATCCCGGGCGTGAGCGTGAGTTTCGGCCAGCCGATCAGCCACCGGATCGATCACATGATCTCGGGGAGCAAGACCAACCTGGCGGTCAAGATCTTCGGGCCCGATCTTTCCGTCCTCCGCGGCCTGTCCGCGGGCGCCGAACGCCTCCTGCGGGATGTGCCGGGCATCGTGGATCTCTCGAACCAGGAACAGGCCTCGGTGCCGCAGCTGCTGCTCGATTTCGATCGGGAGGCCATGGGACGCTTCGGTCTCACGCCCGCGGGCCTGGCGCAGTCCATCGAGGCGCTCTTCCAGGGGGCTCCTGCCGGGGAGATCGTCGAGGGGGGCCTCACATCCCGTGTCGTCGTCCGCTATCCCGAACGGCTGCGGGGCCGGCGCGACCTCATCGGATCCCTTCCCGTGACGACGGCGGCCGGCGATGTGATCCGCCTCGGGGACGCGGCGCGCGTCGGGTTCGACCTGGGTCCGGGGCTGGTCAGGCGGGAGAGCGTGCAGCGCGTCGCCGTCCTCACGGCCAACATCGCGGGTAGCGACCTCGCCGGGGTCGTCGAGAGGGCGCGCGGCGTCCTCGCCGGCGGCCTCGTGCTGCCCGAGGGCTACCGCGTGGTCTTCGGCGGCCAGTTCGAGGAGGCGGCGCGGAGCGTCCAGAATCTCGGGTTCCTGGCCCTCTTCCTCGCCGGCGCCATGTACGGCCTGCTCTTCCTGGCGTTTCGGAGCCACCGTCACACACTGATCGTGCTGGTGAACCTGCCGCTGGCCCTCATCGGCGGGCTCGCCGCCGTGGCCCTGGGCGGCAAGGGCCTGAGCGTGGCCGCGCTCGTCGGCTTCATCACGCTGTTCGGCATCGCCACGCGCAACGGGGTGCTGCTCATCAGCCACTACGAGCATCTGTTGCGGGACGAGGGACTGCCTCTGCGCGAGGCCGTCGTCCGCGGATCGCGGGAGAGGCTGGCGCCCGTGCTGATGACGGCACTGACGGCGGGGCTTGCCCTGGTCCCCCTCGTGCTGACCGGCGACCGTCCGGGCAACGAGATACAGAGCCCGATGGCCGAGGTGATCCTGGGAGGGCTGCTCACGTCGACCTTCCTCAACCTCGTCGTCGTCCCCGTGCTCTTCGTCCGCTGGGGCGAGCCGGCGGAGCGCGCGATCGACCACACCCGCAGGAATCCGTGATGGGCGCCGCCGCACGTGCGCCGGGCACGATGCCGCAGGGCATTGCCCTGGCGCTGGCGGCGGCGGGCCTTTTCGGGTTGGGCATTCCGTGCTCCAAGCTGCTGCTCGGGGAGATGTCGCCGGTGCTCGTCGCGGGCCTCCTCTACTGCGGAGCGGGCGCCGGCCTTTCCGCGGTGGGCTTTGTGACCCGCCGGCGCGGCAACGAGGGGCGCCTCGGCCGGAAGGACATCCCATGGCTCGCCGGCGCCGTCCTGGCCGGTGGGGTCACCGGCCCGGTGCTCCTGATGTGGGGCCTCGAATCCACCCCCGCGTCGTCGACCGCGCTGCTCCTCAACCTGGAGGGGGTCTTCACGGCGGCCCTCGCGTGGTTCGTTTTCCGCGAGAACTTCGACCGGCGGATTGCGCTCGGGATGGCATTCATCATCTCCGGCGGGATTGTGCTCGCGTGGCCGCCGGGCGGCGGGTTCGCCCCGCCTGCGGGCGCGTTTGCCGTTGCGGGGGCCTGTCTCTGCTGGGCGATCGACAACAACCTCACGCAGAAGGTGTCGGGCGCCGACCCGCTGCGGATCGCGGCCATCAAGGGCGTCGTCGCCGGCAGCGTCAACGTCGCGCTCGCATTCAGTCTGGAGGCGCGGATGCCATCGGCCGGACTCGCCGCGGGTGCTCTGGTCCTCGGCCTTCTTGGCTACGGGATCAGCCTCGGCCTGTTCGTGGCCGCCCTACGGCACCTCGGCACCGCGCGCACCGCGGCGTACTTCTCCGCGGCCCCCTTCGTCGGGGCGGTCGCCGCGCTCGTCATGCTCGACGAGCCGCTGCGACCGGAACTGATGGCCGCCGCACTCCTGATGGGGCTCGGCATCTGGCTTCATGTGACCGAACGCCACGATCACGTGCATGAGCACGGGGCCCTCGCCCACGACCATCGCCACCGGCACGATGAGGATCATGAGCACCCGCATGGCGAGAGTGACCCGCCGGGCGACGTGCACGCGCATGCGCACGTCCACGCGCGATTGACACACGGGCACCCGCACTATCCGGACATTCACCACCGGGATCACCCGCACTGAGCAGGGTGGTCCGGCTGCCGGCGGGGAAACGCATCCGTCGCCGCCGGGCGTATGATGTCGGCCCGATGATGTGTCGTCCATGATGGATCTGTGTGACCGCATAGAAGCCGCGGCCGCCCGCATCCGCCCGTTCGTTCTCGAGACACCGGTCGAGCCATCGCCGGAGCTGGGGCGCCGCGGCGGCGCCGAGGTGCTGCTGAAGCTCGAGAACCTCCAGCGCACCGGGTCGTTCAAGCTGCGCGGCGCGATGAACGCGCTGCTGTCGCTGCCGTCCGCCGCGCGCGCCGCCGGGGTGGTGACGGCGTCGTCGGGAAACCATGGTGCCGCCGTGTCGTGGGGGCTGCGGGCGCTCGGCGGCCGCGGCCTCGTCTTCGTGCCCGAGGATGCCTCGCCGGCCAAGCTGCAGGCGATCCGCGACCACGGCGCCGAGGTGCGCGCCGAAGGGCACGACAGCGGCCTGTCGGAGATCGCCGCGCGCCGCCACGCCGCCGCGAACGGGCTGACGTACGTCTCGCCTTACAACGACCCCGTGGTCATCGCCGGGCAGGGGACCGTCGGGCTCGAGCTGGCGCGCCAGGCGGGCGACTTCGACGCTGTCTTCGTCGCCCTCGGCGGCGGCGGTCTCATCGGCGGCATCGGCGGCTGGCTCAAGGGGAGCGGGCGCAAGGTCACCGTGGTCGCCTGCTCGCCCGAGAACTCCGCGGTGATGCACCACTCGATCGCCGCCGGCCGCGTGCTCGAGATGGAGTCCAAGCCGACCCTCTCCGACGGCACCGCCGGCGCGGTCGAGCCCGGGGCGATCACGCTCGACCTCTGCCGGCAGGTGGTCGACGAGCGGGTGCTCGTGAGCGAGGATGAGATCGGCGCGGCGATGCGCCTGGTGATCGGCCGCCACCACACGCTCATCGAGGGGGCGGCCGGCGTGGCCGTCGCCGGTTACCTCAAGATCGCCGATCGCTTCCGCGGCCGCCGCGTCGCCATCGTCCTGTGCGGCGCCAACATCGCCCTCGAGCGGCTGCGCGGCGCGCTCAGCGATTAGTTGGTGCCGCCGCGGGAAGCAACACCGGGCGCGGCCGGCACCGGCCCGATCACAGGTGGGCTGCCCCCGCCGGGTGATCCGCCGTCGGGAGGCGGCGTCGCGCCGCCGTCGCGCCGCGGGCGTCGCAGCGACGACCAGATGCCGCCGGTATTGAAGCACTCCCAGCCCCAGCGCAACCAGCGCACCATCGCCGCCGCAAGCCAGAGCGCCCAGGCCAGCATCGCCACCCTGTAGACGAGCAAGGGCACGGACAGCACCCACGGACGCGGCAGGGTGCCGTCGCTGCGATCGAGATACCACTCGAGGGTGCCGGAGGTCGAGCCGTTCCCGGTGACCTGCATGTCCGGTAGACCGAGGAGTCCGTGCTCAATCGCCCAGAAAAGGAGAACCGCGGCGGCGAGTGTCCATGCCGTGATCAGGATCTGCAGTCCGTCGAAAGCGCCGGAGTGGGCCGGGGGCCGGGTGCGGCGCAGACCCAGAACGAGCAGCCAGCCGGCGATCACGAGCGTACTCCAGAGCGGAACCTGCGTCAGACCGAGGCTGAGGAGGAACCAGTGACGCCAGCGCAGAGGTGTGAGCCCGGTCGCCGCCAGCCCGAACGACACGAGCAATGCGATGATCAGGTTGCTCCAGAACAGCACCGCCGGGCCGAGCCGCGGGCCCCCGGCGAACAGGGTCCAGCGATCCGCCGGCATGCGCACCGTGACTCTGGCATTGACGCTCTCGGCGCCCAGATCGATCGTCGGGATGCGCATCAGGGCGCCGATGCCGCGTGCCTCGCGCCAGGCGATCTGCATCGCATGCCGGCCGGGCGTGAGCGGGAGGATGACATGGTCGCCATCCTGTCGGATCGGCTGCGTCGTCCCGTCGATCGTCACGGACAGGAGCATCGCGCCCGCCGGCAGGGTGATGGAGTGCTCGCCGCCGCGGCTGGCGCGCAGCCGGAGATCGAGCGTGGCATCCGCCATGCGCAGCCCGGGGGCCAGCACGAGAGTGCTCCCGTCGATGGTCAGTGTCCTGCCGTCGACCGGCGCGGGCCGGGTCACGCGCAACGTCAGCGATTCGCCCGGCCAGGGCCGCCACTCGAGGGTGCGCAGCGCCGCGGTGTCACCGGGATGCATGGGGGCGAGACCCTCCGCATCGACGTGCCAGACCGGGCTCGCGGCCAGGCGCCAGATCTCCGTCCAGGGGATCCCCCCGGGCGCCTTGAGGTGGATGGATCCGGCGACATCGAGGACTGACGTCCATTGGAACTCGGCAGCCTCCGGTGATAAACCGACGACCGCGCGCCCTTCGCGGACACGCACGTCCGCCGAGGTCACAGCCTCACCCGGAAGCAGCGGCACCTCGATCAACACCGCCGTGCCGGCCGGCGTGAGGCGGGTGACGTGGGTGCGTATCTCCCAGCGCAGGCCGATCTCGAGGGCGCGCTCGACGCGCACGAATGGCGGCATCGTTCCGGGCTCGAGGGTGGTTCCGCGGTCGCCGTGTCCGCGCAGCCGTGCGAGTTGCAGCGTCTCCTCGGCGCGGCCTTCCTGAAGCCCGTCGACGCGCCAGCCGTCGGCGCGCGCCGTGACCAGCCCTGGTGGGAGAGGCAGCGGAAGCGGCACGCTGTCCCGGTCGCCGAGCGGGCCTTCCATCAGCACCTGGTGCCTTCCCGGTGTGAGCGCGATCCACAGGCGCCCGTCGCCGGCGCGCAGCAGACCCGGCGCCGGGGTGCCATCGAGGAGGACGCGTGTCGGCATCCACATGTCGGCGCCGCCCGGGAGCGGGGCCGCCGCGGCCGCTGCCGCATCGATTTCGATCCGCAGACGCAGCGTCGACGGGGTCGCCTCGAGGGCCAGCCGTGGACAGGAGAGGCACGCGGCCCCGCAGTCGGGGGGCTCCAGCAGCCGCTCGCGCAAGCTCTCCAGCATCTCGCCGGGGGGAAATTCCGCCGCCGAGGCCGGCGCGGGCGCGAGCACGAAAAGCCCGCCGAGGACCATCGCGATCGCGGCGGCGCCAAGGGGGGCGCCAGGCGCGCCGGGGACGAGCCGTCGGCGGAGGCCGGCGAGAATCAGAACAATGGTCAGGGCGGCCAGCAGCCCGACACGGGCCCAGCAGAGAAGTGCGCACGCGATCGGGGGCAGCAGGAAGAGCCGCAGCGGCTGTCCGCGGCCGACGGGGCCGCGCCAGGCCAGATCGATGCGGCGCCACGACCAGTCCGACAGCCCCGGGCCCGTCTGTGCCACCATCCGTGGATCGGGCGCCAGGTTCGAGGACAGGAAGCCCCCCTTCTGCTCGACCGGGGGCGGGGCCGAGGCCTGGGAATAATCGCTCGAGCGCTTCGCCAGCATCTCCATGTCGCCCGCCATGTCGAGCACGTCGCCCGCGTTGCCGAATTCGTCGAGCCGGGTCTCGCCGATCCCCCCCGACCCGACCTGCGACCACCAGACCATCGGTCTCTCGAGGGCCGGATAGAGCGCCGTGCGTGCCTGCTGGACGAGGAACGGCACCAGGACCAGAACCAGGACGACGATCGCCGCCATGTGCAGGACGCGGGCGACGCGCCACACGCGGCCCTCCGGCAGCGCCGCGACGAGCGCCGCGGCGACGACCGCGGCAACCCAGGTCCAGCGCGGCGCGCCCACCTCGATCCACGACAAACCGAGCGCCGCGAACGTGAGGAGCCCGTACCGCCGGCCCCACAGCCGCGCCGAGGCCAGCGTGAGGATCAACACGAGGAAGAGATCGAGGAGCGTCCAGGCCGACACCCAAGTGGCGTCGATGTCGTCGACTCCCGTGGCGTGCAGCAGGCGCCACCCCGGAGGCAGGTGGATCCGGCCGCTGGCGCGCGTGAAATCGGCGTTCCAGCCGAGCGCCGGGAACGACCGGGCACGGCCGGGAATGCGGCTGTCGGCTTCGACGCTCGCCTGCCCCTGGCGGATCTCGAATCCCGGCGGCGCATCGACGGCGCGACGCGTGATCACCTGGTCCACCGCGTCGATGGAAACCCGCCCCAGGATGGCGGGGGCCGGCATCTCGAGCCTCCAGGAGCGGACGAACGAGCCGCCGATGTGGTCGCGGATCGTCCAGCCGCCGCCGTTGAAATCGAGCCAGAGCCGGCGGTCGATCGTCAGTTGATCGGGCGCGGGGTCGGCGTCGCCGCGCTGCTTTTCCTCGATCCGGAGCGTGTCACCGGACTTCATGATGTATGCGGGCAGCGACCTCCAATCGGCAGGGAGCGTGGTCTGCTGCGGGTCGATGGCGGCGAGGCCCGACAATGCGACCTGACGGAGGGCGGGGCGGGCCTGGAAGACCCACACCTCGTCCTCGGCCCACGGTCCGCCGGCGTCGGGACGTGCCAACGCCGACACAGGACCGGTGTGACGGGCCGCGATTGTCAGCACCCACGACCCCGGACGCACCTGCACGAGCAGGCGGCCGGCGGGGTCGAGGCGCGCCGGCAGCGGACCCGCGAGCTGCATCGGAACGAAGCCATCGGGCAACACCCGACCGAAGAGCACCTCGCGGCTGCGGCCTGAAACGCGCATCTCGAGGCGCGTCGTCATGATGAGTGGCACATCGTCGTCGACAAACCGATGCACCGCGAGATCGACACGGCTTTCCTCTTCAGGACCGCCCTGTTTCTGCAGCCACACACCACCGGCGGCGTCGCGCACCGGAAACGGCACCTCGCGGCCGCGGACCGTCAGGGCCAGCAGGCCGGTCGCGGCGGGGACACGGAGCAGCGGCGGCAGTGACTCCCACTCGAAGCGCCCGGTGATGCGATGGCGACCGGCGTCAAGATCAACCCCGGGCTGCCCCTCGCGCAGTTCGACGACCTTGGCGCGACCATCGACCGACACCTCCTGCGGCCAGAACCGCACGTCGCCCGGGAGCGGAACCCAGTCGTCGCGGTGCACGAGCCAGTCCTGGGCGAAGCGCCCACCGTGATCGTCGATGGTGAGCTCGAGTCGCGCCGGCCAGACGCAGGCGCGGTGCCCGCTCGCGGCCTCCTCGGAACGCGGTTCGGCGGCCATCGCCTGAGGGGCCTGGTCCTCGCCGCCCTCGCCGGGCGACGACCGCGGCCGTGGGTCGCCGGCTGGGAGGAAAGGGCACACCGCGTCCTCGTGGCCGCGCAGGACCCAGTCGATCCAGGGGCGGAGCGGTTCGGGAACCTCGGAGGGCTTCAACGGCTCCGCGAGGGCGGGTGCGAAAGCACCCGATGCGACGAGCGCGATCACCGCCACCACGATGAGAACGGTCAACCATCGAACGGCAGACGGCATAGCGCCCTCCTCGGGGGTTCGGGACCTGCGAACGGGTCATCTTACGCCAGCGGCGAGTCCGTGCAACGTCTCAGCTGGCTCGGATAAGATCGATCTCCATGTACCGCGCTCCCGGAATCGGATTGTCGCGGTAGGGCGGGATGTCGCGGAACCCGAGGGCGGTGTACATCGCGATGGCGCGCTCCATCGAGGGGATCGTGTCGAGCCGCATGCGCCGGTAGCCGCGCTCCCGGGCCGCGCTGAGGATCGCGTCGGCGAGGCGGCGGCCGATGCCGCGGCCGCGCCCGTCGGGGCGCACGTAGAGCCGCTTCATCTCGCAGACACCCGGTTCGAGGGGGCGGAGCGCGACGCAGCCGAGGGCGAGGCCGGCGCCGGATCCGACCTCGGGCGGCTCGACCGCGAGCAACAACGCCCCTTGCGGCGGCGAGTAATCCCCCGGCAGCCCGCGCAGCTCGGCGTCGAATCCCTGGAAGCAGAGATTGAATCCGAGCGACGCGGCGTACTCCTCGAAGAGAGCCCGCGCGATCGCGATGTCGGCGGGGCCGGCCGCCTGGCGGAGAACGATCATCGCGCCCCCTCCGCGTCGGCCCCTGTCAGGCCCTGTCGAGAGCCTGGCTGAAGTCGGCCACGAGGTCTTCGACCGCCTCGATGCCGCACGAAACGCGCACCAGGTCGTCGGTGATCCCGATGGCCTCGCGCTCCTCCTTCTTGAGGCCGGCGTGCGACGTGAGCGACGGGCGGACGACGAGGCTCTCGACACCGCCCAGGCTCGGCGCGTGGTACGGGATGCGCAGCGCCGGGATGAAGCGCTCGACCGCCGGCAGGCCGCCCTTGAGCCGCAGGCTGAGCATGCCGCCGAACCCCGACAGCATCTCGCGCGCGTGGCGGTGGTCGGGATGGGTCTCGAGCCCGGGGTAGTTCACCTCTGAAACACGGGGGTTCGCCGCGAGGGCGCGCGCCAGCGCCAGCCCGTTGCCGTTCTGCGCCCGCACCCGCAGCGCCAGCGTCTTGAGTCCGCGTGCCAGCAGGAATCCGGCATGCGGGTCGAGGATGCCGCCGTAGTGGTTGACGGTCCGCCGCACCTTCTCGACCAGCGCCGCCGAGCCGACGACGCAGCCGGCCACCAGGTCGGAATGGCCGTTCATGTACTTGGTGGCGCTGTGGAACGCGAGGTCGAACCCGGCCGCGAGCGGCCGGAAGTTGACCGGGGTCGCGAAGGTGTTGTCGATGATCGTCGTGAGGCCATGCTCCTTCGCGAACCGCACGACCTCGCGAAGCCGCGGCACCCGCATCATCGGGTTGGTGATCGTCTCGACGAGAAAGACCCGGGTCTCCTTGCGCAGCGCCGCCCCCCAGGTCTCGGGTTTCCCCGCGTCGACGAAGGTGCAGGCGATGCCATGGCGCGGCGCGTCCTCGGTCAGGAATGTGTGTGTGCCGCCGTAAAGCGTGTCGCCGGCGATGACATGGTCGCCCGCCTTCAGCAACGTCATCAGGCAGCCGGTCGCCGCCGCCATCCCCGACGAGGTCGCGAGCGCCGCCTCGGCCCCCTCGAGCGCCGCCAGCTTGCCGTGCAGGTACTGCTGCGACGGCGTGCTGCTCAGGCGGATGTACTTGATGTCGTGATAGTCGGTGCCCTCCTCGTAGGCGTAGACGGTCGCCTGGTAGATCGGGAAGACGACCGAACCCTCGGGGCCGGGACGGCGGGCGCCGGAGTGGACGGCGAGGGTCTCGATGCGCTGGGTCGGGCGATCCTCGGACATGGGGGGCCTCCTGGGCGGGCCGGGGGGCGGCCGGGCAAACCGCAATTGTACCTGACCACCGGCGTCGGGACGCGGGCAGACCGGGGTGCGGGCAAGGCTCCGTCATTCTAACCGGCATCCCGTTTAGGTCCGGGGCCTTGAGCCGGGAGCTGGACATCTCCCCCTGACCGTGCTATTAGTTGGGCATGATGCTCGAGGGTTCCTCGCTGCCGGTGCTCGACGCGCTGCGCCGGGTCACGGTGCGGCCGCGCGAACGGCCCGAGGTGGCGCAGTTCCAGGCGCTGCTGCGCGCTCACCACTATCTGGGTTTCCGGGGCGTGGTGGGCGAGTCGCTGGCCTACGTCGCCGAGGCGGACGGTCGCTGGCTGGCGTTGCTGCTGTGGGCCGCGGCGGCGTTCAAGTGCCGGGCGCGGGATGCGTGGATCGGCTGGCATCCGACGGTGGCCTGGCAGCGGTTGCCGCTGGTGGCCAACAACGTGCGCTTTCTGATCCTGCCCGGGGTGTCGGTGCCCCACTTGGCGTCGCGGGTGTTGGGGTTGTGTACCCGCCGCCTGTCGGCCGACTGGGAGCGGGTGTGGGGACACCCGATTCTGCTCGCGGAGACGTTCGTCGATCCGGCGCGGTATGCGGGCACCTGTTATCGCGCCGCCGGCTGGCAGGCGTTGGGCACGACGCGCGGGTACGCGCGGTGCCGCGGCGGGTGGGTGCATCACGGGCGGCCCAAGGCGGTGCTGGTGCGCGAGCTCACGCCGGGGGCGCGCGCGCGGCTGGGGGATCCCCGCCCCGATCTTCCACGGACCCGGAGGGTGGCGAAGATGAAACTGGACGAGCAGACCCTGGCGTCGCTGTTCGAGGTGTTGCGTCCGGTGCCCGATCCGCGCCAGCGCCGCGGGCTGCGGCACCGCAAGCTGAGCCTGCTGGCGATCGCGGTGGTGGCGACGGTGTGCGGGGCACGCAGCCTGGAGGCGATCGCGCAGTGGGCGCGGCAATGCACCCCGCGGGAGCTCGAACGTCTGCGCTGCCGGCGCAACCCGCACACCGCTCGGTTCGAGGCGCCAAGCGAGCCGACGCTGCGCCGTTTCCTGCAGAAGGTCAATGCCGAGGCGGTCGATGCGGTCATCAGTCCGTGGCTGGCCCGGCTCCACCTGCGGGAGGGAGACGCGGTGGCGCTGGATGGCAAGACCCTGCGGGGCGCCCGGCGCAAGGATCAGAGCCAGGTCCACCTGCTCTCCCTGGTGGTGCAGTCCTCGGGCATCACCATCGCCCAGCGCGAGGTGGACACCAAGACCAACGAGATCCCGGTCGCCCCCGAGCTCTTGCGTCCAGTCCCGCTGGAGGGCAAGTGCGTCACCGCCGACGCCCTGCACACCCAGGAGAAGCTGGCACGCTACCTGGTGCAGGAGAAGCAAGCGCACTACTGCTTCACGGTCAAGGACAACCAGCCGCAGTTGAAACAGGACCTCGACACCCTGTTCGACGAGCAGCGGGCTTTTCCCCCCTCAGCATGAAACCGTCGAGAAGGGCCACGGCCGACTGGAGATCCGTCGCATCTGGACTTCGACCGAGCTCAATCCCTACGTGGATTTCCCCTGCTGTGGTCAGGTGGCCCTGATCGAGCGGATCACCACCGAGGTCCGCACCGGCAAGGTCCGGCACGACGACGCGTCGATCATCACCAGCCTGAGCCCGCACCAGGCCTCGCCGGCACGCCTGCTGGAGCTGGTCCGCGGCCACTGGTCGATCGAGAACCGCAGTCACTGGGTACGCGACGTCACCTTCGACGAGGACCGCAGCCAGGTCCGCACCGGCCAGGGGCCGCGGATGATGGCGATCCTGCGCAACCTGGCGATCGCGATCATCCGCCTGCTCGGATTCGACTCGGTCCCTCAAGGCCTGCGCCACTTCGCCCAGCGACCGCGCCTGGCCCTGAGCGCGCTCGGCCTGTAACCGTCACCGCGCGTCGCCCCGCAGACCTCACCCGCCCGCCCCCGGGCGGAGCCCTGCTCCCGGGTCCGCCTCCGAGTCCCCAGCGGCCGAGATCTGGCCGGATCACCACGACCAAAGCCCCCGGCAAACGCACCCGGTCGACCACCTCGCCCCGAGCAGTCACGACTTTGCCGGGACCGTGCCCGGCGGGCACCGGCGCCTGACCACGCCGGGACCGCTGTGGTATAGTCTTGCGCCTTTCGTCCCTGTCAAGGAGAACGCGCATGTCACGCTGGCTCATCCCGGGTCACGTCGTCCTCGCCCTCGCGGTGACCGCCGCCGCCGCGCAGACCGAGCCGATGAAGATCGGCATCTTCGATCCCGAAGTGTTGTGGAAGCAGACCGAGGTGGGCAAGAAGTACAATCAGGACCTCTCGGCGGCGCGTGATCGCCTGCAGGCCCAGATCGACAAGAAACAGGACGAGCTCGAGGCCCTGAAATCCCGGCTGCGCCAGCAGCAGACGAGCCTCAGCGAGGATCGCGTCAACGAAATGAAGAAGGAGATCATCGGCAAGCAGACCGATCTCGATCGCCTCAACGAAGACTCGACCAAAGAGATGAAGTACCAGCTCGGTGAGGTCCAGAGCCGGTTCCAGGAGATGCTGGTCAGGACCCTCGAGACCTTCGGCCGCGAGAAGAGCTTCACCATGATCCTCAACCGCGGAGTGGTCGACTACAGCGCCGCGTCGGTGGACATCAGCCAGGATCTGATCGTGAAGTTCAACGAGATGAACAAGGTCCAGGCGGCGGCCGCCGCGGGTACTGCCAAGAAGCCGGCCGACGCACCCAAGGAAGCGCCGAAAAACTAGGGCCGTGTCCCTCCGCGGACGCGCCCGCAGTCCTCGCCCGGAGGGCCCGGACGTGCCCTCGTACACCCTGAAGGAAATCGCCGACCGGGTCGCGGGTCGCCTCGAGGGCGACCCGGGACGCCGCGTCACCGGCGTGCAGCCGCTCGACGCCGCCGGCCCCGGCGATCTCAGCTTCCTCGCCAACCCGCGGTACCGTGAAGCGGCCGCGGCCAGCCGGGCGGGGGCCCTGCTGGTCCGGTCCGAGGGGCGCGTCGAAGGGCGCGATCTCATCCTTGTGGACAGCCCCTACACCGCGCTCGCCACCGTGATGGAGCTGTTTTTCCCGCGCGCCCTGCCGGCGCCGGGTGTCAGCCCGGAGGCCGTGGTGGCGGCCGGCGCGGTTCTCGGCCGGGATGTGTCGATCGGCCCCCTGGCGGTGGTCGGCGAGGGGTGTCACCTCGGCGAGCGGGTCGTGCTGATGCCCGGGGTCGTCCTCGGAGAGAAGGTGGCCGTCGGCGCCGGCACCATCCTCCATCCCGGCGTCGTCGTCTACGCCGGTTCTGTGATCGGCGCCCGGGTCATCATCCATGCCGGGGCGGTGGTCGGCAGCGACGGCTTCGGCTTCGGCGAGGAGGAGGGCGGACGGGCCAAGATCCCGCAGGTCGGGATCGTGCGCATCGGCGACGACGTCGAGATCGGGGCCGGGACGACGATCGATCGCGCCACCTTCGGCGAGACCGTGATCGGTCGCGGCAGCCGGCTGGACAACCTGGTGCAGGTGGGTCACAACGTCGTCATCGGCGAGGGCTCGGTGATCGTGGCGCAGGCGGGCATCGCCGGCAGCACGCGCCTCGGTCGCTCGGTGATCATGGCCGGGCAATCGGGCGCCGCCGGGCATCTGAAGCTCGGTGACCGGGCGATCGTCGGGGCGAAGAGCGCGGTGCTCGCCGACCTCGCGCCGGGGGCCTTCGTGATCGGTCACCCCGCCATCGATCACCGGGAATGGAAACGGGCGCAGGCGGCGTGGCGACGGCTGCCGGACCTGCTGCGCCGGGTGCAGCGGCTGGAGTCCGCGAAGACGGCGATGGTGCGGCCGCCCGAGGCCCGCAAGCGCAGGCCGGCCGGGCGGCGCGTCACGACCCGGAAGAGCGGACGCTGAAACCTCAGCGGGAGGAGCGATGAAGTTCGGTTCGATCGTGATGGACATCAACGCGATTCTCGCGGTTCTGCCGCACCGCTATCCGTTCCTGCTCGTCGACCGGATCGTCGAACTCGAGGAGGGCCGGCGCGCCGTCGGGCTGAAGAACGTCACCTACAACGAGCCGTTCTTCCAGGGCCACTTCCCCGGGGCGCCGGTGATGCCCGGGGTCCTGATCGTCGAGGCGATGGCACAGGTCGGGGCGGTGCTCCTGTTGCGTGGCATCCAGGATCGCGCCAGCAAGCTGGTCTATTTTGCAGGCATCGACCAGGCGCGTTTCCGCCGGCCGGTCGTCCCCGGCGACCAGGTGCGTTTCGAGGTGCAGGTTCTGAAGCTGCGGGCGCGCACGGCGCGTCTGCGCGGCGAGGCGTTCGTCGATGGCGCCCTGGTCGCCGAGGCCGAGATGCTGTCGAGCCTGGCCGACCGTGACCAGGCTCGATCGGGGACCCCATGACCACGCCGGTCCAGATCCACCCGCTGGCGCAGGTCGATCCGCGCGCCGTCCTCGGGCCGGGGACCACGGTGGGCCCGTTCTGCGTCGTCGGCGCGGAGGTCGAGGTCGGCCCCGACTGCGTCCTGCACCCGCACGCCATCATCGCGGGCCCCGCGGTACTGGGCGCCGGGAACCGGATCTTCCCATTCGCCTGCCTGGGGATGGAGCCGCAGGATCTCAAGTACGCCGGCGAGCGCACCACCTTGCGCATCGGCGATCGCAACGTCTTCCGCGAGGGGGTCACCGTCCATCGCGGCACGTCCGGGGGCGGCGGCGAGACGATCCTCGGCTCCGACAACCTCCTGATGGCCGGGACGCACATCGCCCACGACTGCCGGGTGGGCGATCGGGTGATCTTCGCCAACGCCGCGACCCTGGCCGGACATGTCACGGTCGAGGAGGGCGCCACCGTCGGCGCGTTCTCGGGCGTGCACCAGTTCTGCCGTGTCGGCCGCCACGCCTACATCGGCGGCTACTCGGTGATCACCCAGGACGCGCCGCCGTTCGTCCTGACCGTCGGCAACCGGGCGCGGACGCACGGCATCAATGTCGTCGGGCTGCAGCGCAAGAGGTTCACGCCCGAGGCGATCCAGGCGCTGCGCCGCGCCTACCGCCTCCTCTTCCGCGCCCACCTCCCGCTCGAGGAGGCGATCGCGAAGGTCCGCGCGGAGATGGCCGACCAGGCCGATGTCATGGTCCTGACCGACTTCGTGGCCACGAGCCAGCGCGGGGTGATCCGCTGAGAAGCGCCGCCGGCCGGTCGGCGGCCGACGCGCCGCTCCGGGTCGCGGTGATCGGCGTCGGAAGCCTCGGCCAGCACCATGCGCGCCTGCTGGCGACCCTCCGGGGTGTGCGGCTGGTCGCGGTGGTCGATCGCGATGCCGGGCGTGCCGCCGCGATCGCCGGGCGCTGCGGAGCCGCCGCGCTGACCGACCATCGGGATCTCAAGGGGATCGACGCGGCGACCATCGCGGTGCCGACCACCGAGCACGTCGTGGTTGCCTCCGACTGCCTCAGGCAGGGGCTCGACGTGCTGGTCGAGAAACCGATCGCGGATTCCGTCGAACAGGCGGAAGGCCTCGTGCGCCTCGCCGCCGAGACCGGCCGGACCCTCGCCGTGGGACACACCGAACGCTTCAACCCGGTTGTGCGCGCCGCGGTGGCGCGGTTGCGGCGGCCGCGCTTCATCGAGGCCCACCGGCTGGGGGTGTTCAGCGCGCGCGGCACCGATGTGGATGTGGTCCTGGACCTGATGATCCACGACATCGACATCACCCAGTGCATTGTCGGCCGGCCGATCGAGGCGATCGACGCGGTCGGCGTCAACGCGCTTACACCCAAGGTCGATATCGCCAACGCCCGTATCCGCTTCGCGGGGGGGTGCGTCGCCAATCTCACCGCCAGCCGCATCAGCACCGAAAAAGTCCGCAAGCTCCGGGTGTTCGAGACCGACGCCTATCTGTCGCTCGACTACGCGAAGCAGGAGGGTCTGCTGTATACCCTCCGCCCGACCGCCGGCGGCAGACCGGAGATCGACCGCGAACAACTTCTGGTTGATACCGAGGAGCCGCTCCTCGCCGAGCTGCGGGGCTTCACCGACCGGGTCGCCGGCCGGGGGGGCGGCATCGTCACCGGTGCCGAGGGAGTCGAGGCCCTGAGGACCGCGCGGCGGGTCCTCGATCAGATCGCCGCCGCGGCGGATGCGCCCGGGAGCGCCCCATGATCGACCCTCGGCCGGCCCCGTCCGCGGCGCTCCTGGATGACTTTCTCGCCGGCCGCATCGCCGCCGGCACCTTCCCCGGCGCCTCCTACCTCGTGGCGGACGAAGGGCGGGTCCTGACGGAGGGGGCTCTGGGGCATGCCGTGCGCGAGCCCGAGGTGGTCGAAGCCACGACCGCGACGATCTACGACCTCGCCTCGCTGACCAAGCCGCTCGCCACCGCTCTGTGCGCGGTGCGCCTGGCGGCAGACGGCCGCCTGCGCCTCGACGATCGCCTGGCGCGCCACCTCCCCGAATGGCGGACCGACGACGCGCGCGATGGACTGACCCTTCTCGACCTCCTGACCCACCGCTCGGGTCTCGCCGCGTGGGATCCGCTGTACCTGCATGCGCGGGATGCAGCGGGGAGGCTCGATCGCCTGCGGGCGTTGCCGCCGGTCCACCCGCCGCTCCTGGGTGTCACCTATTCCTGCCCGAATTACCTCCTCCTGGGGCTTCTGCTCGAGAGGGTCGGCGGCACGGGGCTCGCGGAGTTGTTCAACGTTCTCGTGCGCCGGCCTCTCGGCGAGCCGGAGGTTTTTTATCGCCCGCCGGCCGCGATGCGCGGGCGGATCGCCGCAACGGAGCAGGGCAACGCGCGCGAGCGGCATCTCGCCGGCGCGGCTGGGGCACACTACAATGCGTGGCGGACCGGGATGATCTGGGGCGAGGTGCATGACAACAATGCCCACACCATGGGAGGCGCGGCGGGAAACGCCGGTCTGTTCGGAACCGCCCGCGGGGTGGCGGCCGTCGCGAGCCAGTTTCTGCACGGCGGTTCCGGCCTCCTCTCGCAGGCGGAAAGCGCCCTGTTCGCGCATGACTTCACGCCGGGACTCGGGCAGTCCCGGGCTGTCGGGTTCCAGATCGCCCGCACCCCCGGATCCTCGGCGGGGATCAGCCTGTCGCAGGACTCCTTCGGGCACACGGGTTTCACCGGGACGTCCCTGTGGGTCGACCCGCGCGCGCGGCGCATCTACGTCCTGCTGACGAACCGCGTGCACCCCCGTTTCCGCGACGACGACATGAATGCCGTGCGGCGAGAGTTCCACGCGCTCGCGGCCGGGATCTGAGCGCCACGCGGGGCGGGTGGAAGGCAGCGCCGTTCATGGACTTCCTCTCGCTCCAAAGCTCTCCTGAGCCGCCGCCCGCCCGGCGGCTGACCCGCGCCGAGGCGATCGGCCTGTCGGTCCTGGCCCACGCTCTTCTTGTCCTCCTCCTGATCGAGGGGCCGCGGCTGGCGCCCGAGGGGCTGAAGCGCTGGCTGCGGACCCATCCCGTGCCGGCCGAGCCGGTGCCGGGGATCGCGGGGGCGGCCCTGGAAGGGCGGACCGCGCCCGAGCCACCGCGCCCGGCGCCGCCGCAGACACCCATCCCGCTCAAGTTCGCCTATGTGAAGGTGCCGAACGACACCGCCAGCCCGCCGAACAAGGATGCGACACTCCTGTCCGACAAGGACCGACGCGCCCGCCAGGAGGTTCCAACACCCGCGGACGTCGCGTTATTCACGCGCGATCCGCACTCGAAGGGCGACTCCATCGACCGTGTCCGGCCCGATCCGACGCGCCCGGAGGGGCCCGACGCGCCGACCCCCTCGGCGCCCGAGGTCATTGAACCTCGAGCCGACGACAGGGTCGGACTTGGGGAGGGAGCCGGCCCCGGCCTGGATTCGGAGAGCGACAACGAGCCGGCCGATGCTGTCGGCCCCGAGGGATCCTCGGGCGACGCGACGATCGTGCGCGGTGACCTCGTTCCACCCGCCGGCGGGCCGGCGCCCAGCCCCCCGCCATCGACAGGCGGGAGTGCCGGGAGCCGCGGCAATCCACCGACCGGGGGGGGATCGACGGGGTCGGCAGCCGGCGGCGGATCGCGCCGTCCCACCGATCTCACGCCGCGGACGGAATACAAGTTCCAGTTCAACAACCCCGGCTGGCTCAAGGGGGGTGGCTACGGGACGATGTCGTTCGACACCCAGGGATTCCCCTGGGGCGAGTACGCCCGCCTGCTTTATGTGGCCATCCGGAATGCCTGGCTGGAGAGAATCCCGCTTGCCGCCCGCGAAGGGATAGCCGGCTACACCTGCCAGCATTTCATCATCGCGCGGGAGGGATCGATCACCGCCCTGGAGATCGTCCGGCCGTCCGAGGTGCCGCCATTCACCAAAGCGGCGTCGGACGCCATCCGGGCCGCCAGCCCGTTGCCGCCACTCCCGGACGAGTTCCCAAAGAGCGAAGAGGGGGTCACCTTCTGCTTCTACTACAACATGTACCCGGGGGAAGCGGACTGACCTCCGGCATTCCCATGACCCGGACAGGCTAGGGGGTCACGGAGCCGCCGAAGACGGCGGCCAGCAGGGCCAGGTCCTCTCCGTCGACGATGCCGTCGAGGTTGACGTCGACCGGAAGCCCATACAGGCCGGTGAGCGGCAGGAATCCGGTTGAACAGAAGCCGGCGGAGTCGGGAAGGTCCTGTCCCGGCTTGGCGGAGCCCGTCCCGACCAGCCGGCGGCTCGGGCCGGACCCGGTCTGCTGGAAGGTCGCATCGGGCAGGAGCGTGAAATCCTCGCCGCGCACCGACCCGAAGGCCATGGCCAGCAGCACCAGGTCGTGTCCGTCGACCCGGCCCGATCCATCGATATCGGCGCGTTCTCCGATGACATTGAACAGGGTGACGGGGACCTGATCGGTGACGCTGAACAGGGCCAGGTCGGGGTAGACGTTGTCGGTCTTGATATTGATGAACCCGGCGGCCGGGAAGTCGAGCTCCGCCGGCACCGGGGCGGGATTCAAGGTGGGATCGGTGAAGTAGAGCCCGTTGCCGAGGCCGAGGAACAGAGTCAGGAGCGAGGGCCCGCCGGAGGGCGACGACAGCGCAACAAGGTCGGTCACGCCGTCCCGATTGGCGTCGATGGTGACGGCGGCGCTCAGGGGCGCCGGAACGGGCAGCGGCGTGGGTCGGGCCACCGGCGGGACCAGCGGCGACTGGGACGGGGTGAGGACGTTCTGGTTGCTCACGAGCAGGATCTGGATCTCCGCGGACCCCGGCTCCAGCACCGCCAGGATGTCGCTCTTGGTGTCGGGGTCGAAGCGCAGGCTCGGATTGGTCGGGTCGCCCGGCAGCGGGCAGACCGGCTGATCCGATGCCAGGATGAGGCTCGCCGGATCGCCCGCGGCAGGCTCCGCGGGCAGCGCCGAGAACCCGCCGGCGCCGTCGCCGAGGTAGACGACGACCTGGTCATCCGTGCTGCTTCCGGTGACGCCTTTCGCCGCCACCGCGACGTCGAAATCGCTGCGGCCGAAACAGATCGTCGCGGTGGGGCAGTTGAGCGCGAAATGCCCGGTGACCGCGGCGACCGGCCCGGCCAGCCCCAGGAGCGGCGACGCCGCGGCCGGGTGGAGCGCCCCCGTTCCGTCACCCCCCAGCAGCACAACCTCATTGGTGACCGGGTTCGGCACCAGGACGTCGAGGGGCGGGAAGGAACAGGCATTGCCGACGCCGTCACCGTCCGCATCCGCCTGGTCGAGGTTGATGGTCGCGACACAGTTGTCGAGCGCCGCGTCGATGATGCAGGTGTTGCCGACGCCGTCGTTGTTGTTGTCCAGCTGCGACGGGTTGGGCAGCGCCGGGCAGTTGTCGAGCGCCAGGGTGCCGGGGTTGAAGGTCGGCACGCCGTCGAGATCGGGGTCGACCGGCTGGCCGTTGGAGAGAATCTCGCAGGCGTCACCGACCCCGTCCGCGGGGTTGGTGTCGGCCTGGTCGGTGTTTTCCATCGTCGGGCAGTTGTCGAGGGTGTTGGGCACCGTGTCGCGGTCGAAGTCGAGCGCGCCGAGGAAGCGCGCCAGGGCGTTCGGGTTGTAGTCCGGGAGAAGGTCGAAGTCGGAATCCTGGGCCGCGCAGTTCTCGCTGAGGATCTGGCAATGGTCGCCGATGCCGTTCTGGTCGCTGTCGCACTGGCCGGTCACGGGATCGAGGGTCGCGGGGACGCCGGGGTCGCAGTTGGTCGGCGTCAGGCTCGCGTTGGTGCAGGGCACCACCATGGGGCAGGCGGGATCGGTTACGCGGCAGAGCGGCGGGTTGTAGATCGTCGGGCAATTGTCCTCGCCGTTGAGTTTGCCGTCACGGTCGAGGTCGGTCGTCGACGCCACCAGGGTCCCGGAGGAGAGCCCCGCGGCCCCCGGGTCGATGGAGGTGGTGGTGCGTTCCAGAAGGACGCCGGTCAGCTCGTTGGTCATGACCGTGAGACGGCCCGCTGTCGGGTCGAGCACCAGCAGATCGGGTCGGCTGTTCAACCGCAGATCTCCGACCAGCATGGCGGCGGCATCGGCAGCGGAGCCTGCGGGCGGCGCCAGTCCGTTGATGATCTGCACCGGGGTCGGTCGGAAGGCGCTGTCCCCGAGGCCGCTCATGGTTTCGAAACTCGCCGTTGCGCCCTGCAGGAGCACGAGGTCGGCGCCCACCAGCGTATCGGCGCCGAACAGCGCCATCGCGGACGTGCCGCGCCAGGCTGAGGCCGGCGTGAGGGTATCGGCGGTGAAGGCCAGGCCACCGCCATTCACGTACAGATCGACACGGTTGTTGTACTGGAGGACGGCGAGGTCGGGGAGGCCGGGTGCGCCGGCCGGCAGATCGATGGCCGCGAGGCTGGTCGGCTGTCCCGGCGTGGAGAATGAGCCGGCCGGCGCGAACGTCCCGTCGCCGGCGCCCGGGAACAGCAGGACTTGCTTTCCGGGAAAGTCGGCGACGGCGAGGTCGAGGAAGCCGTCGCCGTTCAGGTCGCGGAGCAGACCGGTGCGCGGCACCTGGCCGGTCCCCAGCGGGATGACCTGGCCGCCGACCGGCGGTGCGCCGTCCGCGCCAACGAATACCTCGATGTGCGCGACACCGGGAGCGGCGCCTTGATCGAGGACCACGAGGTCGCCGAAGGCGTTGCCATCCAGGTCACCGGCCAGGACCACAGTCGGGGCGGCCCTTGTCGTCGGCGTGGCGTTGGCCGTGGTCGGCATGACCCCGGCCGCGTTCAGGAAGATCGAGAGGGTGTTCGCGGTCCGGTTGCCGACCGCCAGATCGTGATCTCCATCGCCGTCGAAATCGCCGGCGGCCGATCCCTGCGCACCGTCGCCGGCGTCGAGGTAGGTCTGACCGCCGAACTGACCGTCCGCCAGGCCGGGCAGGATCTGCACCAGGTCGATGGTCGTATTGGCGATCGCCACGTCGGGGCGCCGGTCGTTGTTGAAATCGGCGACGCTGATCGAGCCCGGGCCGACGCCGGTCAGGTAGGAGGGCCGGCCGACCAGGCCGCCCTCGCCGTCATTCATGCGGACGCGCAGCGCCCCGAGGCTCGATCCGCTGGCCTGCGAGACGGTCAGGATCAGCAGGTCCGGGCTGACCGAGCAGGCATCTCCCACATGATCGCCGACGAGGTCGTCGGCCGTGCCGCACAGCCCATCGGCGCCGTACTGCCCCGGGTTGTCGTCGGCGGTTCCACAGACTGCATCGAGACCGGCCGCGATCTCGGTGTCCTCCTGCCCGGGGTTGGCGAGGCGGGGGCAGATGTCGAGCGCGAGCGTCACCGGGTTGTAGTCGGGGACGCCGTCGCCGTCGGTGTCGACGACCACATCCACCTCCCCGTCGCCGTTGGTGTCCTCGCCCACTTCACACGCTTCGCCGACACCGTTGCCTATCAGGTCGTCGGCGGTGCCGCACTGGCCGTCGGGTCCGTAGAGGGTGGGATAGTCGTCCGCGTTGTCGCAGATCGCATCCGGCCCGGCCGCGGTCTCGTTGTCAAACTGCCGGCCGGTCGTGTCGGCCGGGTTGTAGATGTTCGGGCAGTCGTCGCGGACATTGGGGACCGCATCCCCGTCGACGTCATCCGGCTCCAGATCGGTCACGACCAGCTGGAACGGGCCGGAGGTCGCCGACGATAAGGTCGCCGATCCGACACCGAACGGGCCGGAGTCGATCGCCGTGAAGGTCCCGTCCGCCCGGCCGATCAGGATCTGCAGAATCCCCGCCTGGTAGTCCGCCACGACGATGTCGTCGCGCCCGTCGCGATCGAAGTCGGCGACAGCCAGCGACAGCGGCCGTTCGATCGGTCCGGGGCGCGGGGCAAAGACCGCCGCCTCGGGGCCGCCGGGTCCAGGCCACGATCCGAGAAGAGCCGACACGATGGCGAAGGCCAGGGTCACGGCCCGCCGGAAAGACGTTTTCATCGACCTCCAGATGATCCCCGCCGGGCGGGGCGGCGCGGGCCTGGGGTGATGCAGGGCTGCCGCGGCCGCGGAATCGTACCGGCGGGATCGGGGGAAGTCAAGCAAAGTAAGGGGTTGGGCCGCGGTGTATAATCCGTTTCCCTCTCGACCGGATGCGCCGCCGTCGACCGATGGCAGCGCGCTCCCGGCGCATATCCGGGGGTTCGATTGAGGCTCACCGGAGGACAGGGTCGCGGCCGCCGGCTCGCGGCGGCGGCGCTGCGTGGTCTGCGCCCGACCTCGGCGCGCGTGCGCGAAGCGCTGTTCGACATCCTCGGGGCGAGGGTGGCCGGCGCCGGGTTCCTCGATCTCTTTGCCGGCACCGGGGCGGTCGGCATCGAGGCCCTGAGCCGTGGTGCCGGCCGGGTGGTCTTCGTCGAGGGCGATGCGAGGGCCGCGCGGCTGATCGCCAGGAACGTAAGTGACGCCGGCGTGCCCGGTGGCATCGCCGTGATCGAGAGCGAGGCCATCCGAGCCCTGGATCGGCTGTCGGCGGCCGGCGAGTCGTTCTCGATCGTCTTCCTCGACCCGCCTTACGCGGCCGGAGCACCGCCCGAGATCCTCGATCGAGCGGCGACTCTGGTCGCGGCCGGCGGCGTCCTCGTTGTCGAGCATGGCAGGCGCGGCGCCGCTGAAATCGGCGCGCCGGCGGGACTTCGTGCCGGGCGCCGCTACCGCTACGGCGACAGCCGGCTGTCGGTGTTCCACCGCGACCTCAAGGCCACGGGACACCGCGGATGAGGATCGCGCTGGTCCTGCTCGTGCTTGGTCTCGCCGCCGTCTTCTGTCTGAGCCCTCTCGCCGAGGTCGATTTCTTCTGGCACCTTCTCGCCGGCCGGCAGATCCTCGACACCGGACAGCCGCCACGCGTCGACACCTTCACCTACACCTCGGCCGGACGCCCGTGGACCGACCTGCACTGGCTCTTCCAGGCCGGCGCCGCCTGGATCGAGCGACAGGGTGGTTTCGCCGCCCTCGACGTCGCCAAGGTTCTCCTGGTCGTGGGGGCCTTCGGATCGGCGCTGGCGGCTGCGGCGGCGCGCCGCGCCACCCTCGCGGCGGCGGTCCTCGCCGTTCCGGGTCTGGTGGCCGCTCAGGAGCGCTTCACGCTGCGGCCGGAGATCGCGTCGTTCGCGCTTCTCGGGCTCCTTCTCCTGGTCCTCGCGCGGCGCGATGTCAGCCCGCGGGGCCTGGCGCTTCTGCCGCCCCTTTTGGCCTTGTGGGCCAACCTGCACGCGCTGTTCGCCGTCGGGCTTGCCACCATGGCCCTGGTGCTCGCCGGTGACGCCTTCGAGCGCTGGCGCGGCGCGCGGCAGATCCCGCTGCGCCCGCTGACGCTGGCGCTTGCCGTGGCGGTGCCATGCACCCTCCTGACTCCCTATGGACTGGCCGGCTGGGCCCTGCCGCGGACACTCCTCGCCGAGCGTGTGGCCGCGGGGAACCTCTACGGACGGACGATCGCCGAGTTCCAGGCCCCGTTCAGCGGCTTCGGCCGCACCGCATCCATTGCCGCATTCGCCGTGCTCCTGGCGTTGGTCATCGCGGCGCTCGTTCTCGGAAGCCGCGCCTGTCGCCCGGCCGACCTGCTGCTGGTCGCCGCTTTCATGGCGCTCGCGCTCATGGCGCGGCGCAACATGCCGCTGTTCGCCCTGGCGGCGATCGCCGTCGCCGCCCCCGCGGCGGTGGCCGCGCCGAACCGGGTGCTACGGGCCCTGGTGCGTCTTGGGCCGGCCGGGGCCCGCCTGGCGGCGCTGGCGCCCGGCGCGACCCTGCTCGCGGTTGCCGGGTCGGCCGCGCTCCTCATCGTCGATGTCGCCGGCAACCGCTTCTTCGCCCGCGACGGGACGCAGCGGTCGTTCGGCCTGGGGGTCGCCCCGTCCTTTTATCCGGAACGGGCGGCGGGCCTCGTCGCTGCCGCGGGGATCGATGGCGAGGTTCTCAACGACCTGACGATGGGGGGGTATCTCGAATGGCGCTGGGTGCCGGGGCGGCGCGCCTATATCGATGGCCGGCTCGAGGTGCATCCGCCGGCGCTGTTCGCCGGCTACCTGCGCCTGCAGCAGGACCCGGCCGCGTTCGAGGTGGAGGCTCGGGCGCGCGGGATCAGCGCCGTCGTCTGGAGCCACCAGCATGCGCTCGATGCGGCGCCGCTCCTTCGCCATCTGGCCGCCGGCCGAGGCTGGCACCTGGCGCACGTCGACCTGGCAGCCTCCCTCTTCGTCCGTGACGCGAGCGCGGCGACGGCCGGCCCGCCCTCGACGATCGGGGCCTTCGATCTGGAAGCGCAGCCACCCGTGGCGCGTCTTCTGGCGGAGGCGGAGGAGGTGGCGGCGCGCGTGCGCGCGGCCGACCCGCTTCCCGCCTGGCTCCGTCGATTGTTGCCGCGGAGAGACATCCCGGCGGCGGCGACCGGCGCGGCTCTCTTCTTCGCAATCATCGGACGGCCGTCGATCGCCGAGCCGCTGCTGCGTGATGCCGCCGGCCGCGCCCCGTGGAGCGCCATCGTGCGGTACGACCTGGGCCTTGTGTTGGCGCAGGCCGGGCGGCCCGCGGATGCGGCAGCGGCCTTCGCCGCCAGCCTGGCAATCGACCCCGGGCTCACCGCGGCGCGTGCCGGGCTGGCGTTGATGTCCCTGCGCGCCGGCGACGAGGAGGGGGCGCTGCGTGAATGGGCCCGCGCCGAGCAGGACGGGCCGTTGCCGCCGGCCGCCCGCCAGGCGCGCGGTGCGCTGCTGGCGGCGCGCGGCCGCACCGACGAGGCGATCGGCGACTACCGGGCCGCGGTGCGCGACGACCCCGGACGGGCCGACTGGTTCGCCGAGCTGGCCCTGCTGTATGCCCACCGGGGGATGGAGGGGCCGGCACGCGACGCCATCCGGCGCGCCCGGGCCATCGATCCGAAGGCGTGCCGGCCCCGGGTGGCCGAAGCCCGAATCCTGCGCGCCACGGGGGACACCATCGCTGCCGAGGCGGCACTGCGGGCCGCCCTGGCGGAGGATCCTGCCTGCGCCGAGGCCCGGGAGGAGCTGATGCGGACCGCCGGAGCTCACGCGCTCCCCGGGAACCGCTGAAGCGGCGGCCCCCCGGGGAGGATCACACCTTCGTCATCGCGGCTCGCGCCGGGGCCGGTCCCTTGACTTCATGTCGGTGAAACCTATTTTTGGAACCGTGCCATGCTCTGCCGCGCGCGGGCGCGGCCGGCCGCAAGGAGAGACGAATGATGCCGACCTTCAAGAAGTCGTTCCTGGCAACCGCAGCCGCGCTGGCGCTCACCGCGGGCGCGCAGGGCCCCACGCCGGTGATCGCGCAGGATGATCACGCGACGGCGGAGAGCGCCGACACCCCGACCTCCGCGACGGCGACCGATCCACCGACCACCGTGGTCTCGGCGGCCAAGAACAGCACGGCCCCGATGACCGAAGCCGCGCCGACGGCGCCGCCGCGCAATCTCAGGAAGGTGGGGGACCACTGGACGCCGTACAACCCGCCCGACCCGGAGTCGTTCCCTCCGGAGGCGACGCTGCACATCATCACGGCCGGCGAGACGCTGTGGGGCCTGGCCGATCTGACCTACAACAATCCCTGGCTCTGGCCGCAACTGTGGGATGAGAACCGCTATATCACCGACTCGCACTGGATCTACCCGGGCGACCCGGTCCTGGTTCCGCCCCGGCCGGTCGTCGTCACGCCGGCCGGTGACCGGGCGGGCGTTCCGACCGAGATCGTCCCCCAGGGTCAGGAGGGCGCCCCGGCAGCGGCGCTCGACCCGATGAACATGCCCGAGACGGACGACTCCCAGAGCCTCGAGGAGCCGCTCGCGGCCGAGACCCCTGCGGTCGCCGCCACGACCGCCGCTGCGGCGCCGACCCCCGGTGCCTACCCGGGTGGCGTATCCGAGAGCACCTCGCTGGTCGACCGCGACGAGATCCGCTGCTCCGGCTACATCGTCGAGGACGATGCCCGCGGCGACCTGTACATCGCCGAGAACGATGAGCCGATGTACGAGAGCGTCGCCGTCGGCAGCCTGCTCTACCTGAACCGCGGCCATGACGATCCGCGGGTGGTGCCGGGCGCGGTCTTCAGCGTGGTGCAGGGTGAGGGGACGGTTCTGCACCCGGTCACCGGAAGGACGCAGGGGAACTACTACGCCCGCGTCGGTGAAGTACGCGTCCTGAAGGTCCTCGAGGACACCGCCCTGGCCACCGTGACCTTCGCCTGCGACGAGGTCCGCGTGGGCGACAACCTGGTTCCGCTGGAGACCCAGACGGTGCCGACACGCTCCATCCCGACGCTCGATCCCCTGGCCGTGGAGCGCAACGGCAAGCCGACCGGGTACGTCATCCACACCAGGGACTCCGCCGTCCATGTCGCCACCGGCGACATGGTGCAGATCGATCTCGGCCGCGAGGATGGCCTGACACCGGGCGACTTCCTGACCGCGTTCGCCCTGGTGCGTCCGGACCGAAAGCACGTCATGCCGGACTACCGCTACAAGTACGGCAACGAGGTCTTCTCGCGTCCCGACCTGCACCAGGATGACGGGCGCGATACCTACCCGGATCTGCCGGTGGCGCAGATGGTCGTCGTCACCGTGGGGGCGCACACCGCGACCGCCAAGATCGTCCACTCGCTGCGCGAGATCGCCGTCGGGTCGATCGTGGAGATGAACTAGGAGCCTGTCCGGGTCATGGGATGGGTCGCGTTCGCGGCGGCGCGGGGCCGTCTGCGTCGTTGCCGCGCCTCGGCGATGTCCCGCATCGCATTCGTCGCGGCGCCTCGCATACGGCCCCGCGCCGCCGCGAACCCGAAGGGCGCATGGGGGTTGCGGCCCCATGCTTCCCACATCGATTCCTCCTCGCGCCTCGCCTGGGGGACCCGCAAGCCCCATGCGCGCGACCCATCCCATGACCCGGACAGGCTCCTAGGGGCGGCCATCCGGCCGGTCCCCGAATACCTGGGCCCTGAATGCCTCGATCCGTGCGCCATGACGCCAGGCGTCCGGGTCGAGGCCCGCTTTGCGGCAGGTCTGCTCGAGGAATTCCTCGCGGCTCCAGTCGTGCTCAACAGCGACTTGAGGCAGCAGGAGCCCCCGTCTCCGCCCCGAGGAGACGATGAGCCCATCCTGTCCCACGACGATTTCGCCGACGTCGCGCACCTGACGCGGCTCCTCCAGGACGGAGACCTCGACCTCGAGATCGGCCAGATCGTCCCGCCCTATCGGCGGGAAGCGCGGGTCCTCCGTGGCCGCGGCGGCCGCGCAGTGCCCCACCGTGCGGCCGAGCGGCTCGCGGGCCTCGACGATGCCGATGCAGCCGCGCAGGTGCCCCCCGACCCGGAGGGTCACGAAGGCGCCCTGTGGGGCCGCGAGTCTGGCGGGGAGCGGGCCGGGATCGGGGGCGGGGAGATCCGACGCCGCGGCGCCGGCGGCGGAGCGCGCCAGCGCCAGCAATGCCCGCCGCTCCTCCGCGAGGAGAGGCGGGCGCGGGACACCCGTTTTCACAACGTACCGATCTTGTTGCGCAGGATCAGGATCTCGAGGGCCAGCGATGCCTTGGCGAGCAGTCGCTGGATGGGCGTCCGGTCGGCCGCGGCGGCCGCGTCGGCGGCGGTGTCGCAGTAGAGCATGACCGTCGGCCGGTCCTTGATCGACAGGGGCATGAGCAGGGCTCTTTCGGGCGCCGGCATTCCCATGTCGAGGAAGAAGCGGGTATTGGCAGGCAGCTCGCTCACCGGGCCGTAGTAGTGATCGGCCCCGGTGCGGAAGAAGCTGAACAGGGAGGGGCGGTCGAGTGGCACCAGCACCTCGCGCACGCGCGCCTGGTCGATTCCCGGCCCCCGGCCGCCCCATCCGACCATGCGATCGGGCTGGACGATGAACAGGGCGCAACGCAGGAAGCGCGTGGCGGCGTAGTCGAGGATGGCCTCGAACACGTCATTGCGGCTCTCGGAGCGTTGCAGGCGGACCGCCGCGACCTGAAGGTAATCGATCTCCGCCGTCGGCTGGGGCCGCGGCACGGCCGCGAGGGCCGGAGCGCCGCCCCGGCCGGCCGGCCGCGCCGGTGGATCGGGGAACTCGGCCGGGATTTCCTCCTGCGCCATGCGCCACTGCTGCAGCGAGCTCGGGGGCGGGGCTTCGCTCCCGTCGGCCGCCGCCGGAACCCCAGGCTTGGCGGCATGGAATGTGTTGGCAATCTGATCCGGGTCGGCGTCGAGCGGATAGCCGTCGAGGCCCACCTCGGCCGATCGCGGGACGGGCGCGCCGGATGGGGCAGCGGGGCGCACCGGACGGTTCGGCTGGGTCGTGCCGGTCGATGGTCCCGCCAGCGGCACGGTCGGGGTGCCGGCGCTCACCTGGTAATAGCGCGTCAGGGCCTTCTGGACGCGAAAATCGGTCGCCACGAACGGCTCGATCGTCATCCCGGTCATGAAGGCGATCTCGTCGAGGGCAATCAGGTCGCGCGGGTCGCGCATCGCCAGGCGCAGCCGTCGTCCCTCGATCCCGATCGGGAGGACACGGTACTGCGCGGCGAGCCGGGCCGGGACCAGGGCAATGACCTCGGGCGCCACCCCCTCGAGCCGTGACGCCGGGGCATAAGGCGTCCCGGAAACGTCCGAGAGGTAGGCGCCCAGAACATCCTCGTCGACATACCCGAGGGTGATCAGGCTCGAACCGATGCGACCACCGAAGAACTCCCGGTGCTGCAGGGCCTTCTGCAGCTGGTCCTCGGTGATCTTCCCTTTGCTCAGAAGCCAGGCGCCCAGCCTCACGCGAGCCCCCCGGCGGCGCCCTTGACGGCGCCGCGACTCGTACGGCCCCCTCTAGCGGTGCCGCGACTGCTGATGCCGGCGGCCGCCGCCGCCCCCGAACGGTCGGCGCGGGGGAGCGGACGACTCCCGCGCCGCATCGGGCGGTGCCGGTTCGCCCCGCTCCTCGCGCTTCTCGCGCAGGACCGCCTTGCGGCTGAGGCGAATGCGGTCACCGTCCACCTCGAGGACCTTCACCAGGATCTCCTCGCCCTCCTTGATCTCGTCCGTGACCTCGCGCACGCGGTGCTCGGCCACTTCCGAGATGTGCATCAGTCCCTCGAGCCCCGGCAGGATCTCGACGAAGGCGCCGAAGTTGGCGATCCGCGTCACCTTGCCCAGGTAGGTCTTGCCGATCTCCGCCTCGGCGGTGATCTCCTTGATGATCTCGATCGCCTTCTGGGCCGAGGCCTCGTCCACCGATGCGATGTGGATGCGGCCGTCGTCCTCGACGTCGATCTTGCAACCGGTGCGCTCGACGATCGAGCGGATCATCTTGCCGCCCGGGCCGATGACCTCGCGGATCTTATCCTTGTTGATGCGGATGGTGAAGATGCGCGGCGCGAACGACGAGATCGACTCGCGCGGCTGCGCCAGCGTCCCGGTCATGATGTCGAGGATGTGCAGCCGGGCGCGGTTCGCCTGCTCGAGCGCCTCGGACATGATCGCCTTGCTGATCCCCTGGATCTTGATGTCCATCTGCAGGGCGGTGATCCCCTCGCGCGTCCCGGCGACCTTGAAATCCATGTCGCCGTAGTGGTCCTCGACGCCGGCGATGTCGGTCAGGATGAGGTAGTTGTCCCCCTCCTTGACCAGGCCCATCGCCGCGCCGGCCACCGCCGAGCGCATGGGCACGCCGGCGTCCATCAGACAGAGGGAGCCGCCGCAGATCGAAGCCATCGACGAAGAGCCGTTCGACTCGAGGATGTCGGAGACCAGGCGGATGGTGTACGGGAACTGCTCGTTATCCGGCATCAGCGGCAGCAGCGCGCGCTCCGCCAGGGCGCCGTGGCCGATCTCGCGCCGCCCCGGGCCGCGCAGGAACTTGACCTCGCCGACCGAGAAGGGCGGGAAGTTGTAGTGCAGCATGAACCGCTTCTTCGACTCGCCCTCGAGCCAGTCGAGGATCTGGGCGTCCTCGGAGGTGCCGAGGGTGCAGGTGACCAGCGCCTGGGTCTCGCCGCGGGTGAACAGGGACGAGCCGTGCGTCCGGGGCAGAACCCCGACCTCGGCGCGCACCGGCCGCACCTGGTCGGGGGCGCGATCGTCGAACCGGCGGCGGTTCTGCAGCAGCTCGCGGCGGGCGGTGCGCTTGTGCAGGTCGTGGAAGACCGAGGCGGCCATGGAGCGGCGCTCCGGCTGGTCCTCGGGCTGCGTTTTCACCACCTCGTCCTGCAGGGCGGCGACCGCCTTGTACGACTCGATCTTGACCGGCACCTTGAGGGCCTTGTAGAGGCGGTCGCCGTAGGTCGATTCGATGTCGCGCACCATCGCGGCGTCGAGCTCCTTGGGCTTGGGCGCGCGTTTCGGTTTCCCCACGGCGGCGCGCATCTCCTCCTGCATGGCCACGAGAGTCCGGCAGTGCCGCTGGCCGAACCAGATCGCCTCGAGGACATCCTCCTCGGAAACCTCGTTGGCGCCCGCCTCGACCATGACCACCTCGGTGGCGCTGCCGACGACCACGAGGTCGAGCCGGCTGTCGTCCATCTGCTGGTAGGTCGGGTTGAGGGCCAGCTCGCCGTTGATCAGCCCGACGCGGACGGCGGCGATCGGCGTGGTGAACGGGATGTCGGAGATATGCAGCGCGGCGGAGGCGCCGTTGACCGCCAGTATGTCGGGGTCGTTGGCGAGGTCGGCCGACAGGACCAGCGCGACGATCTGGGTCTCGTAGGGCCAGCCCTTGGGGAACAGCGGCCTGATCGGCCGGTCGATCAGGCGGGAGGTGAGGGTCTCCTTCTCGTTCGGCCGTCCCTCGCGCTTGAAGAAGCCACCCGGGATCTTGCCGGCGGCGTAGGTGTTCTCGCGATAGTCCACGGTGAGGGGCAGGAAATCGATCCCGATCCTCTCCTTGCGGTCCGCGGTGGAGGTCACCAGCACGACCGTGTCCCCGTAGCGCACCGTCACGGCGCCGTCGGCCTGCTTGGCCATGACGCCGGTCTCGATGGTGAAGGTCCTGCCTCCGAAGTCGACACTACGGTTCAACATCCGCTTGCTCCTTCCGCGGCGCACGCACGGCGCCGCCGCACCCTGGTCCGCGTGTCCCGACCTGCGGCCGGGTCTGGCGATGATCGACGGGCGTCGGTGTTCAATGAAAAGCCGGTGCGGTGGCGCGCCGCGGCGCGGGGGATCGATCTCCACCCCGCCCGCGCGGCCGCATCGGCGACTCTCAGGTCCTGGTCTCCCACTGGTTCGAAGCCCATCAGGGGCACGCTGGAACGACGACCGGCACCGGGAGACGTACGGGGGCGGCCTACCGGCGGATCCCGAGGCGTTTCTTGAGGTCGCGGAAGCGCCCGCCGTCCTTGCCCTCGAGATAATCGAGAAGGCGGCGTCGCGCGCTGACCATTCTCAAGAGGCCGCGACGCGAGTGATGATCCTTGGGCTGCAGGTTCAGATGCTGTGTCAGCTCTTCGATACGGCGGCTGAGGATGGCGACCTGAACCTCCGGGGAGCCGGTGTCGGAGGGGTGGGTCCGGTAGCCTTCGATGATCTCGGTCTTCTTTACCTTCGTCAATGGCATGTCGTGTTCCCGGGCCTCCGCCCTCTCCTCATGTCCCCAAAGCGGGCGCGAATCTAGCACAACGGGGCCCCGGTGTAAAGATTCGCGGGGCCCGGAAACACCCCTATCGCGTGAACACGATGTGTGGGCGGATGAAGGGCCGGATCTCCGGCGCCGCGGGCACCACTTCGGCGATGGCCACCAGGTGCCCCTCCGGCCCCTGCAGCCGGCAGCGTCCGGGGGGCAGGGGAGGGGGGGTGATCACGTCGCTCATCGCGCAGGGGCGGCCATGCCGTACGGCATGCGCCCCCGCGGCCGTCAGCCGTAGTGTCGGCATGCCAAGCGGGACCTCGTCCATCGCCACGACGCGACCCGCCGCCTCGCGCCCGAGCCGCTCGAGCTCGCCGAGTGTCAGGGCCCCGTCCACCCTGAAGGGGCCGGCCGCGATCCGCCGCAGGGAATGGAGGTGCGCGCCGCAGCCGAGAAGCCGTCCGAGGTCATGCGCAAACGAGCGTAGATACGTCCCCGCCGATACCGCCGCCTCGATCTCGAGGTCGGTGCCTTCGAAGCCCAGAATCTCAAGGCGCCGGAAGGTCACCATGATCGGCACCGGCGTGACCGGGCGGTGGCGCCGGGCCAGACGGTACATCGGCGTGCCCTGGACCTTCTTCGCCGAGTATACCGGCGGTGTCTGCGGCACGGTGCCGCGGAAGCGGTCGAGGAGCGCCTCGATCGAAGCCCGGTCGGTGTGAACCTCGCGGGGGGGGCCGTCGGGTTCGCCGGCGCGATCGTAGGTGTCCGTGCCGTACCCGAGTCGAACCACACCGCGATACGTCTTGTCGACCCCCGACAGGACCGATGCGAGACGGGTCGCCCGGCCGATCATCAGCACCAGGAGGCCGGTTGCCAGGGGGTCGAGCGTCCCCGCGTGGCCGATGCGCTTCTCGCCCAGGCAGCGCCGTGCGACCGCCACGAGATCGTGCGAGGTGGGACCCTCGGGTTTGTCGACGAGCAGGACCCCTTCGACGGTGCCCATCTCAGATCGATCCCCCGCCGGTCCCGCCGTCCGGCTTGCCGTGGATCTGCCGCAGCATCTGCTCGATGCGTTCGCCGCGCTCGAGCGAGTCGTCGATCTGGAAAACCACCTCGGGAGAGTGGCGCAGCCGGAGGTTGCGAAAAAGGGCCTTCTGGATGTAGCCGGCGGCGCCCTGGAGGGCCTCCAGGCTCGCCGTTCGCGCCGCCTCGTCGCCGAGAACGCTCACGAAAACCCTGACATTGCGCAGGTCGGGGCTGACCGAGGCGCCCGTCAGGGTCACGAAGCCGATCCGCGGATCGTGGACATCGCGCAGCAGGAGGCGCGAGATCTCATCGCGGATCAGGTCCGACATCCTGTCGGTGCGCGTGCTCAATCGGTTTCTCCGCGGTGGGGTCGCTTCAGGACAGGAACTCGACGTCGGTGCTCAGGACTTCGCCCGGCGCCCGGCGTTCGATCTCCTCCTGGATGGCACTGAAGGTGCGCTCGAGCGGACCGCGCGCCGACGCGATGCCGACGATGCCCAGGGTGGAACGCTGCCAGAGATCCTGGTGCTCGACCTCGGCCACCGACACGTTGAAGTGCTCCCGCAGCCGGTCCTTCAGGCTGCGGAGGACCATGCGCTTCTCCTTGAGGGAGCCGACCGCCGGCAGGTGCAGCCGCACCAGGCACAGCGCCACGTTGACCGATTCGCCGTCGTTGGGCCCGGACATGGTTACAGAGTCTTGGCGGCGACCTTCTCGATCTTGAACGCCTCGATCACGTCGCCGAGCTTGACGTCGTTGAAATTCGCCAGGCCGATACCGCACTCGTAGCCCTGTTTGACCTCCGAGGCGTCGTCCTTGAAGCGCTTGAGCGACAGGATCTTGCCGGTGAAGACGACGACGTTGTCGCGCAGCAGCCGGACCTCGGCGTTGCGCGTGATGCGCCCGTCGGACACCGAGCAACCGGCCACCAGGCCGACCTTCGGCACCTTGAAGGTCTGGCGCACCTCGGCGCGTCCGAGGTAGACCTCCTTCGATTCGGGCTCGAGCAGGCCGACCATGGCGCTGCGTATCTCGTTGGCGATGTCGTAGATGATCGAGTGCAGGCGGATATCGACCTTCTCCTTCTCCGCCAGCTCCTGCGCGCTGCGCTCGGGGCGCACGTTGTAGCCGATGATGATGGCGTTGCTGGCCGAGGCGAGCATGACGTCGGTCTCGGTGATGGCGCCCGACCCGGCGTGGATGACGCGCGTCTTCACCTTGTCGGACGGCAAATCCTGAAGGGTCTTGGTGAGGGCTTCAATGGAGCCCTGCATGTCGGCCTTGACGACCAGCGGCAGCTCGCGGACGTTGCCCTCGGTGATCTGCTGGTAGAGATGGTCGAGGGTGAGCCGCGAGGATTTGGCCATCGCCTCGGCCCGCAGCTTCTGCTGCCGGAAAGCGCCGATCTGGCGGACCCGCCACTCCTCCTCGAGCACCTGGAAGAGGTCACCGGCCTTGGGAACCCCCTCGAGCCCGAGAACCTCCACCGGGTGCGAGGGCCCGGCCTCGCGGGCCCGCCTCCCGAGGTCGTCGAACATGGCGCGCACCTTGCCGTGCACAGCACCCGCGATGAACGGATCGCCGATGCGCAGCGTGCCGCGCTGCACCAGGACCGTGGCGACGGCGCCGCGCGATTTGTCGAGCCGGGACTCGAGGACCGTGCCCGCCGCGTCGCTATCGGGGTCCGACTTGAGGTCGGCGAGATCGGCGACCAGCAGGATCATCTCGAGAAGCTCCTCGATCCCCGTCTTCAGCTTGGCGCTCAACGGCACGGCGACGGTCTGTCCGCCCCAGTCCTCGACCAGCAGGTTGTGGTCGGAGAGCTGCTTCTTGACGCGGTCGAGGTTCGCCCCCGGCTTGTCGATCTTGTTGATCGCCACGACCATCGGCACGCCCGCGGCGCGGGCGTGCGACATTGCCTCGATGGTCTGCGGCATGACGCCATCGTCCGCGGCCACCACCAGGATGACGATGTCGGTGACCCGGGCGCCGCGCGCCCGCATCATCGTGAAGGCCTCGTGACCGGGCGTGTCGATGAAGGTGATGCCGCGGTTCTTGTGCCGGATGTGGTAGGCGCCGATGTGCTGCGTGATGCCGCCGGCCTCGCCCGCGACGATGTCCGACGAACGGATGGCGTCGAGCAGCGATGTTTTCCCGTGGTCGACGTGGCCCATGATGGTCACAACGGGATCGCGCGTGCGCAGGTCGCCGGGCTTCGCGTCCTTGGCCTCCTCCTCGGCGACCTCTTCCTCGAAGGTCACGACCTTGGCGTTGAAGCCCAGGTCGTGGCAGACCTCGGTCGCCAGCTTGGTGTCGAGGGGCTGGTTCATCGTCGCCAGGATGCCGCGCGCCATGAGACGGCCGATGATGTCCTTGGCCTTGCGGTCCATCTTCTCGGCCAGCTCCTTGACGGTCACGCCCTCGGTGATCGTCAGGTCCTGGAAGACCAGCGGCACCGGTGGCGGCGGGGGAGCCGAGGGACGGGCCGCAGCGGGTGCGTGCAGGGCCCCGGCGGATGTGGCCATGGCGCCGCCCGCGCGTTGAGATCCGTGGCTGGGGGTCGGCCTGGGGCGCATCGCCGGGCCGGCGGCCTGCGGGGCGCCGCCCATCGGCCGGGCCGATGGAGGGGTACCCGGCCGCGACGGCGGCGGACCGGCTGGGCGGGTCCCAGGCAGCGGGGGTCGCGTCGTCGGGGGCATGCCGGGACGCGGCAGGGCCACTCCAGGGCGGCCTCCCGCCGCGCCCGGGGTTCCGGGGCGCGGCGGCACAGCGGGTCGGGGCGCGCCTGCGGCGGAACCGGGGACCGATCCCGGCCGCATCGTTGTTCCCGTGACGAAGTGTCGTGGACCGGGGCCTGGTGTCGAGCCGGGGCCCGTTCCCGGTCGCGGAGGGCCGCCGGCGGGGCCGCCGGGGCGAAGGGGCATTCCGGGCCGCACGGGGGGGAGGCCCGGTCGCGGCTGCCCGCTGATTGGCGCGGCTGCTCCAGGTCGTGCCGCCGGGACCGCTCCCTTGTCCGCCGGCGCCGCCTCGGCCACAGGCGGAGCGGGCGGGGGTGGCGGGGTCGGTCGAGGGATGGTCGGCACCGTGATGCCGGGCGGAAGTGTCGCCCCCGGCCTCTTGATGGTCAGCAGCTTCGGGATCTTCGGAGCGCCCGGTTTGCCGCCCTTGACGCCGCCGCTGCCGGCGAACTCGGACCGCAGGCGGTTCGCCACCACATCCTCGACGGTGCTCAGGTTCGACTTGGCGTCAATCCCGAGCTCCTTGAGGCGTTTGACTGCATCGGTCACCTTGATATTCAGCTCTTTGGCCAGCTGTCCGACTCGGACTTTTCCCATCTACTTCTCCTCCCCGCGGTCCGCTGGCCGGGCGCCGGCGTCCTCCACCGACGCCGGGCGGTTCCCGACGGGATCCTCCTCGACGGCGGTCTCGCTCATGCTGGCGCGGCCTTCCTCGGGGAAGATGTCCTCCCCGGGGGCTTCCGACGCGATCTCGGCGTCGCTGCCGTCGCCGGCGCCGTCCTCGTGTTGTGGCTCCAGGAGCGCCGCCTCGCGGGCGCGGGCCTCCGCTTGCTCCGCCTCCTCGCGATCGCGCTCCTGCTGCTCGGCCGCTTCGCGCGCCGGCCGCGATTCGAACATCTCCTGGGCCGCGGCGACGACCCTCTCGGCGGTCTTCGGCCCGATCCCGGGCAGCTGCGCCACGCCATCGACGCCGGCTTCGAGGATCTGGTCGACGCTCCTGTACCCGGCCTCGACGATTTTCTCGAGGATCTTCGGCGTGACCCCCTCGAGGCGCTCCATCTCGCGCGCGTCGCGGGCCATCCGCTCCATCTCGGCCTCGACCTCGCGCTTCTTCTCCTGCTCGCTCTTGATGTCGATGCGCCAACCCGAGAGGCGCGAGGCGAGGCGGACGTTCTGCCCCTTCTTGCCGATCGCGAGCGACAGCTGCTCGTCGTCGACCACCACCTCGAGGATCTTGTTCTCGGTGTCGACGAACTGCACGCGGTTGATCTTCGCCGGATTCAGCGAGTTCGCCACGAAGGTGTTGACGTCGTCGGAGTACTGGACGATGTCGATTTTCTCGCCGCGCAGCTCGCGGATGATCGACTGGACGCGCGATCCCTTCATGCCGACGCACGCCCCGACCGGATCGACGTCGCGGTCCTTGGAGCGCACCGCCACCTTGGCCCGGTCGCCGGGATCGCGCACGGCGCGCTCGATGATGACGGTGCCGTCGTAGATCTCCGGCACCTCCATCTCGAACAGCTTCATGAGGAGGCGCT